>QMCE01002528.1_pt1 | contig 31181 bp, 32 predicted proteins | sample 1821851 | NCBI WGS metagenome assembly QMCE01 (sample SAMN09453174, study PRJNA476694) | Termite gut metagenome, whole genome shotgun sequencing project. | isolation source: worker | host: Odontotermes sp. | place: South Africa:Pretoria | collected 2016-01-28 | reverse complement strand
GTCGGGGAAGCGCTCTAATCGTTCCAACGCGTCAAAAATACTGCCAACAGTGTTGTCGGCAGCGATAGGGCTATGAAACTCATCCGCAATATACTGATACATGGTAGAGAGCTTATCCTTTGCCGCATTGGACAGCCTGACATCAGCCATTTGATAGTACCGCTTTCCTGGCCTCATTAAGCGAAATGCTCGCGGAAAGACGTGACTCGTCCAATTCTTCGTAGAGTCGCCCCCATAAAGCTTCACGCATGGAATCATATTCCTCCATATCCAATATTGCATACTTGCCTTTGCCGTCCCGCGTCAAAAAAACAGGGCTGCCAGTTTCGACTTCGTTCAGCACACTCGAATAGTTGCGCATTGAAGATATGCTTTTAATGTTCGGCATACGAACACCACCTTCCTGTCATTCAAGTATAGCGCAGGGTTGCTGCAATTTCAACATCAAATATGCAGCACATGGCAATAGCGTAGAGCCTTTGTGAGCCATTGCAAAATGGGCGTATTTCCAGCAAACCCGAAAAGCAAGTCGCCGTTTTTATTTGATCTGCACCTTTACAGTCACATCTTCACAGCCCTCAGCCGATACCTTGATGGTCACCTCGCCGGATGCCTTTCCGGCTCTCACCACGGCCAAAACCGCCCCGTCATAGGTTTCCCAGGTAGTGCCAAAGAAATCGCCTTCGCTGAAGGGGTCGGCGTTGCCAAAGCCCTGCAGGGTTGCGGCACCCACCGTGACGGCCTTCTTGGCGGCGCGGTTCCACACACCATTTTCGTCACACAGCTTTATCATCACATAGGCAAGGTCACAGCCGTCGGCCTGAATGGTGTCCCGGTCGGCGCAGGCTTGGAGCATTATCTTGTCCGCTGCGGTCTGCAGCGCCATCCGGCCGTCCTCTTTGCCCTCCGTGTAGCCAACGGCAACCAGTTCGCCGGGCTGATAGGTGGTTTCGAAAACGGCGGTATACCCGTTGGCTTCCCCTGCCGGGGCTGTGCCCAGAGATGTTCCGTTCAGCAGCAGTTCAACCTCTTCCGAGGCGGCGTACACGTATACTTTGGCGGGCCTGTTCTCATAGCCGGGCCAGGTCCAGCTGGCGATGTCGTCGTGCAGGCGCCAGGGGGTGGTGCACACCGGCTGCCCATAGCGGTTGACGCGCTCGACGCCAATGTACGGCGTCTTGCGCAAGCCGTATACGATCTCCCGCAGGTAGCTGATGGGCAGACGGTTGCCGATGATGTCGATATCCCCCATGCCTGCGGCGCGGGCGGGATAGGGAGAACCAAAGGTGATGCTGCCGTCGTAATTGAAGGTGCCGCTCCCGGCCTCGCCCAGGTAATCGTAGCCTGTCCAGGTCATGTCGCCAATCACACTGGGATACTTTTTCACCTCACCCCAAAGCCGCACAATATCCCCGGGGAAATCCTCGCTGCCCAGCACCACCCGGTTGGGGTGACGTACATGGTCGGCAGCGTATTTGGCTGGCGAATAGTTCATGGAGGCGATATCCAGCGCGCTGTACACCTCATTGGATTCGGCATCAATGATCTCGTGTGTCATGATCTTGTCGGACACAGGGCCTAACATCATCGCCATCATCCCATTCAGCGCATTGGCTCCGCTGTTGTCGCCCTCACCGCCGGCAGCTTGCATATCAACGCCCATTTCCTGCATAACGATGCCGGCAATTTGCCTGAAACCCTTGCACATCATCAGGTTCAAGGAATTGGTGATGAACCGGGTGTTGTCCAGACACCGAATTTTATTTGTCAGCTTCCGGTTCCACTCCTTGCCGAAGCGGTTAGAAACGTCCGGCAGCTCATTGCCGAGGGAGTACATGATGACGCAGGGGTGGTTAAAGTCCTTCTGCACCATGGCTTCCAAATCCTGCTCCCACCAGGCGAGGAAGAAATTGGAATAATCGTTGCTGCTTTTCGGCTTCATCCAGACGTCAAATGTTTCGTCCATCACCAGCAGGCCAAGGCGGTCGCAGGCGTTCAGCATGGCGCGGCTCAATGGGTTGTGCGCACTGCGGATGCAGTTGAACCCGGCTTCCTTCAGCTGCTCGGCCCGCCGCTCTTCGGCGCGCGGAAAGGTTGCCGCGCCCACCACGCCGTTGTCGTGATGGATACAGGCGCCGCGCAGCTTGGTTTCAACGCCGTTGATGCGCAGGCCGCGCTTGGCGTCCAGCTGGAGCTTGCGGATGCCGAAGGTGGATGTGTTTTCGTCAATCACATTTCCATTTTCGGAAATCCGGACTACGCAGGTGTATAGGCTGGGTGTGTCGCAGCTCCAAAGGGCTGGGTTTTCCACCGGCAAGCGCTGCCGCAGCCCGGTAGTGCTTCTGGAGTGCATGGTAAGGGGAGATTCCTCGCGGTTAACGGTTTTGCCGCTCCTGTCAAGCAGTTCAACGGTTACAGCCGCGTTGCGCATATGGCGGCTGTTGTTTTCAAGGAGAAGGTCAACTTCCACCATTGCCGCGTCACCGTCAATGTCCGGTGTGGTGATTTTAACACCGTTCAATTGGGTGTGGAGCGTGTCGGCAACGTACAGGTTAACATCGCGGTAGATGCCCGAACCGGTGTACCAACGGCTTTGGTGTTCCATGGCCGTGTTGCAAACCACCTTGATTTCATTGTCCGCCCCAAGCAGCAGGAAGTCGTTGAGCAGGGCATGGAACTCCGAATACCCGTAAGGACGCTGCATCACCAGATCGTTATTTACATACACCATGGCATTCGCATGCACGCCCTCGAACTCCAGGTAAACATCCTTGCTTTTCCATTCCTCGGGCACCGCCAGGGTTTTGACGTAGGTGTACACGCCGCCGGGATAAAACCCGGTGTGGCCGCCGTTTCCTGTGTCGGCGGAGCGTTTTTCCAAAACCATGGCGTCATGAGGCAGGTCAACGGTGATCGCTTCCTGCCCGCCTCCCATCATCGCCGCCATCAGGTTCACTTCGCCAGGGGTAAACTGCCAATCGCGGTTTAGCTTGATTAACTCCATTGTGGCACTTCCTTTCCGTAAAACTTTGGTTTCGGTTTCAATCTGTCTTTATACCCTCTTGCGCCTGTTGCACAAAGTTGATACTATTTATGTTAGGCACAAAAACAATATGGCTGTTTTTTGTGCTGGAATTTCTATCATCATAGCACAGGCGCTGTTATAATGAAAGTGCAAGCTGCCGGTGAAAACAGCGTGGGGTTCGAATCCATGATACCTACCCCGCCCTCACGAATAAAGAATTGCAGTTTGAGGAGATGAAACCATGACCGCACAGCAAGCCGTCCGCCGCGCGGCGGATAAGCACACCATCATCCCGGCCTTCAATATTCCATATCTACCTATGGTCAAGCCGGTGGTGCAGGCCATCCGGGACGAAAACAGCGTCGCCATGGTGCAGGTGGCCCGGCTGGAATGGGAAAAATTTGAATCCAAAAGCCTGGATGCTGTGGCGGAGGAGTATTTCAAATACTGCGACACCGCCCACACCCTGCTGCATCTGGACCACGTTCCAGTTATCGACGAGGACAACCGGCAGGTGGACTACCTGCCCATCATCGAGCAAGCCATCAAGGTGGGTTACCAAAGCGTGATGGTGGATGCCAGCCGCCTGGATCTGGACGGCAATATCGCCGCGACGGCTATGGTGGCGGAAAAAGCCCGCGCAGCGAACGTAGCCGTGGAGGCCGAGCTGGGCGCGGTGGCGGGCCACGAGGGCGGCGGCGTGACCGACTACGAGGCCCTGTTTACCAGCAAGCAGGGGTTTACCAACACCGAAGAAGCCAAACGCTTTGCCGCCGAGTCTGGCTGCAATTGGCTGAGCGTGGCGGCGGGAAGCATCCACGGGGCTATTGCCGCCGCAACCAAGGCGCTGAAAAAGCCCGAAGCTAGGCTGGACATCGCGCACATCGCCGCCCTGTACGAAGCCACCGGGCGCATGCCGCTGGTGCTGCACGGCGGCTCGGGCATCCGGCAGGAATACATCCTGCAAGCCGTACAGAAAGGCGTGGCAAAGATCAATGTGGCCACCGAGATCCGCCAGCCCTACGAATTTGCGCTTGCGGAAAAGCCCGGCAGCATTGAATACGCCCGGCAGAAGGTATACGAACGCACCCGCTGGGTGCTGCACGATTTTTTGCAGACAACCGACAATAAAACCAAGCTGTTTGGCTAACGGGAGGTAGCGGATATGAACCGGAAAATGACTTTCGCCCTATGCTTTGGCAACCGCGGCTTTATGCCCGGCGAACTGATTCTCGGCGCGCGTGCGGACATGGTAAAGGCAGTAACTGACGCCGGCCACGGTTATATCATGATGGACGAGGCCGCCACCCGCTATGGCGCGGTGGAAACCCGCGACGAGGGGCATCTGTACGCAAAATGGCTGAAGGAGCACGCGGGCCAGTACGACGGCGTAATCTTCTGCATGCCCATTTTTGTGGATGAAAACGGCGCGGCCGACGCCCTGCGGGACGCCGGCGTACCCATATTGATGCAAGCCTACCCGGACGAGCTCGGTAAGCTGGACTTTCAGCACCGGCGCGACGCCTACTGCGGCAAGTTCAGCGTCACCGATGTGTTTACCCAATACCAGATCCCGTTTACGGTGCTGAAACCCCACGTGGTGCATCCCGGCAGCCCCGCCTTTGCGCAAAACCTTGCTGATTTCGCCGCTGTCTGCCGCGTAGCAAACGGCATGAAGCGCTTTACTGTGGGGGCAATCGGCGCGCGCACCACCGCCTTCAAGACGGTGCGCTACGACGAGGTGGCTCTGCAAAAATACGGCATTACCGTGGAGAGCTTCGACCTTTCCGAGCTTGTGTTCAAGGTGCAGGCCATGGCCGACGACGCCCCCGGCTTAGCCGAAAAGCTGGAGCGGCTGAAAAGCTACACCGATTGCTCGGGTGTGCCCGATGCAAACCTGCTCACCCTCGCCAAAATCAGTCTTGTCATCGACGAGTACGTCGCAGAGTATCACCTCGATGCCATCACCCTGCGCTGCTGGAACGACATGGAAACCATCCTGCGGGTGTGCCCCTGCGTGCTGCTGAGTGAGCTGAACGACCGGGGCATCGTGGCATCCTGCGAGATCGACCTGTGCAGCGCCATCACCATGCGGGCTATGCACCTCGCCAGCGAACAGCCCGCCACGGTGCTGGACTGGAACAACAACTACGGTGACGATGAAAACAAGGTTATCCTGTTCCATTGCGGGCCGGTGGCTCAAAGCCTTATGGCAGGCAAAGGCACCGTGACCGAGCACAAGATGTTTGCCAAGAACGACCCCGGCAGCGGCTGGGGCACCAACGAGGGCCGTATCCGGCCCTTCGACATGACCTATGCCAACTGCCAAACCAAGGACGGCAGGCTTGTCGTCTACGCCAGCGAGGGCAAATTCACCGCCGATCCCATCGAGGACACGTTCTTTGGCTGCGGCGGCGTGGCCGAAATCCCAGATTTACAGGACAAGCTGATCAAGCTGGCGCGTGGCGGATTCAAGCACCACACCAGCGTGGGAGTGGGCCACATGAAGGCCGTGCTGACCGAGGCCTTCACCACCTACCTCGGCTACGACGTGGTGGAGATCGACAAATAGCCTGGAGGACAACGCAATGGCAATCGGCGGGTTGCCCCTGCCGGCACCCGCCTAAGCCGCCCGCAAAACGGCAGCGAAACACTGTATACCTATAGCCCCGCCGGGCGGGTTGTGTCTTTTCAAAACAAGCGCGGCAACGTGCGGTTTGCCAGTTTTACCTACACTTACGCCCCGGATGGGAACCAGCTTTCCAAAACCTATGGGGATACGAAAACCAGCTATACCTACGACCTTTTAGGCCGTTTGGTGGAAGAGCGCGAGGAAGCGAACAATCGCGTTACCTGTACCTTGACATATGAATACGATAACTTAGGCAAGCGCACCCCAGCTGTGTACCCGCCGCTAGCCAATCTGGCGGCGGGGCGCACTATAGCCAGCCGCCGTGCTGTCCGTCTCGCTTTGGTCTGGGCTGGTATCCTCTCTTATATCGTCATATACCTCGCCCGCGTCGGTGCCCCGGCCCACAAATTCCATATCCGGAAATTCTCTGCGCATCAATTCATCGGGGAAATAAGTATCAAGAAATTGGGCAATGGGCTCGTTTGCGGGGATGCCGTCGGCCCGCTGCCCGGCGCGAAACACCGCCGCCCCTGTGAACAGCATGTTCAGCGCCAGCGCGCAAAATAACACCAGGGTGATGGCTTTGGCCGTTACCCGGTTTCCAAGCGTGTTGGGGATGCGTTCAATCATCTCGCTGAGCCAGGGCCAAAAGTGGATAATAAACAGCATGCCCATGATACCCCAGCCCGCGGCGTAATACAGGTTGGTGCGCCCGCCTATGTTTGCGGGCATATCGCTGTATTCCCACGATACACTGCCAAATACAAGCTGCTCTATCCAGCTGCACGCGTACTCGAACAGTGCGCCCAGCGCCGCGCTGGCCATAAAGATAAGCAGCGCGTTTTTTTTGCGAAAACGGTACAGGATAAGCGTGAACGCCACCGCCCCAAAGCCATATACCTGGTTGAACGGCCCGTACAGCACGCCGCTGCGGCGCACCCACACGCCGCCCGTAAAGTACACATACAGGGTTTCGAACACCACGCCAAAAAAGCTGCCCAGCATGAACACCCACATAACCTTGTAGATGTTCAGGCCCGCCGCAAAGCTTTCCACGCCCCGGTTTACATCCCTGTGCGTCCAAAAGCGGCTTCGCTGCCGCCGCTTCCAGCGCTTTTCCTCGCTTACCCTCTGGCGCAGCACCTTGGCCTCGGCGCGGGTAATTTTACGGTCTTGCAGCATCTTGTCCAAGGGTATATCAGCCTTGTGCGCTTCTATCAGCAGCCCGGCTGTTTCAAATTCCTCGCCTTCCGGCAGTTCTAAATCCTGCCCGGCCACCTTCGCCAGGCGGTCGCCCATATCCCAAATATCCTGCAAATCGGTTTTTGCCTCGGCCACCTGCGGCAGGCCTGCCCTGGCCGGCTGCTTATCGTCCCGCACACGAACACCCCCAATGATATAACGATCGCAACATTGCGATAATAACAATATTATATCTTGTATAATATTGTTTGTCAATACACTTTCATAGAATCAATAATAACAAAAAGACCGCCCGCATGGCGGGCGCGCCACACGGGTAGCCATCATCAGTGCCGGGCGTTTGGCCGCAAAGCCGTGGAGCTTCAATTCAATAAATCCTATTGGTTCATCACGTCGCCAATGCTGGCGGTGCTGCTGTGGCCAATGGCATCCCATGTCTTTGTTTTTTTGAACAGGCTTATCACCGAAATAGGCAGCCAGCTGAGCAGAAACAGTGCAAAGTAGGCCATGCCCTTAAACGTGCCGCGCAGGTTTTTGCCCCGGCTAAGGCGAATGACGAAGGACGCAAACCAGGTGAGGATGATAAACACGGCCACCAGCGCCAGCGCCGCCAGGCCCACCGCGAAAGCGAGGGGAACAGGCTTGAACACCAAAATGTGGTAAAGCCCCAGCGCGAAGGTAACCAGGCCCGTCAGCAGGGAAATTAGCTGTACCATGGGCGTCATGTAGGTCAGCGATAAATCCAGGCAAGCCCAGCTGCGCGCCTTAAACCCTTGGCGGGTAAGCCGGGAAAGATAGATTTCCATGCCCTGCACGCTGCCGCTGCTCCAGCGGCGGCGCTGACGCCAGCTTTGCAAAAAAGTAAGCGGCTGTTCGTCGTAAATAATGGCCTGCGGCACGTATTGCACTTTTTCGCCCAGCAATACGCACTGGGCGGTCATTTCGTAGTCTTCCGTCATGGTGGTGGTACACCAGCCGCCCAAACGGCGCAGTAAATCAACACTCATCATAAAGCCGCTGCCGTTAACCAGGCTGCTTAGCTTCAGGCGCTGCCGCCCGTTGTTGTAAAAGCGGTTTAGCATCCAGTAGCAAATAGAATAGCAGGTGGAAACGGCACTGTCGGCCGGGTTTTTGCTGTCGCGGAAGCCTTGAGCCACCTGCACCCCGGCCAGGTGCGCATCGTTCATGCGCTGCAAAAAATCGGGGTGCACCAGGTTGTCGGCGTCAAGCACGCAAAAGGCGTCAAATTCGCCGCCAGACAGCAGCTTTTCGCCAATCTGGTGCAGCACGTCGCCCTTGCTGTGCACCACACCCTTGTGCTGGAAGATAGTAGCCCCGTGGGCCAGCGCCACCGCACGGGTATCATCGGTGCAGTTATTGGGCGCTACAAATACCGTATACAGGTCTTTGGGGTAGTTTTGGCGGTTGAGGCTGTCTACCAATTGGCCAATCACCGGTGCTTCGTTGCGCGCGGCTACCAGCACCGCAAAACGGGTTTGCGGCGGGGCGGGCGGGGCGGGTTTGTTCTTTTTTAAGCCCACAAAGGCTATAAACACAAAATACAGGCCGTACAGGGTCATAATCCCACCGGCAACCATCAGCAGGTTCAGCAGCAAAGAAACACTGTAGGCACTCATGGCGTTTCTCTCCTTTTGGGGTGTTTCCCGCACACATCATAGCACACTGCGGCGTAAAAAGCAATTTTGTGTTCATTTATTCCGGGTGGTTTCTCCGATGCATCAAAAAGCTTTCCAAAATCACGGCGGCAGCCACGGCGTCCAGTGTTTGCTTGCGCTTTTTGCCAAACGTGCCGACTTCGCTCAGCAAGCCTTTGGCGCTTATGGTGGTGCTGCGCTCGTCCCACAGCCGCACCGGTATATCCAAAACACTTTCCAAAATGCCCGCCAGCTTGCGGCTTTTGGCCGCGCGCACGCCCTCGCTGCCGTCCATGTTCACCGGCAAGCCAACCACCACCAGGCCCACCTCAAATTCGCGGGTGGCATACACTATCTTTTCGGCCGCCTTGGCCATGCTTTTTTCTTCTATCTGCCCCACAGGGCTGGCAAGGGTTTCGGTGCGGTCGCACACGGCAAGGCCCGTGCGCGCATCGCCATAATCTACGGCCATAATTTTCAAAAGAACAACTCCTTCAATGCCAAAGCGGCCTTCCGCTGCTCGGGCGCTGTGCGCCCTCTGCGGCTCACGCGCCTTGGGGCCGTTCGCCGCGCATCGGACGCGCCTGCTTTACTGCGTAAAGCCTAAAGAGGCCTCATGGTAGGAAATAAAAGCACATCACGGATGCTTTCCTCGCCCGTCAGCAGCATCACCAGGCGGTCTATCCCAATGCCGATGCCGCCGGTGGGGGGCATGCCGTATTCCAGGGCGGTTAAAAAGTCTTCGTCCACGCTGCCGGCTTCGTCGTCGCCCTGCTGACGCAGGCGCTCCTGCTGCTCAAAGCGGGCGCGCTGGTCCAGGGGGTCGTTCAGCTCGCTAAAAGCGTTGGCGTATTCCTTGCCGCCAACAAACAGCTCAAAACGCAGGGTATAGCCGGGGTTTTCCGGGTCTTTCTTGGCCAGGGGCGATATCTCCACCGGATGTCCCGTAAGGAAAGTGGGCTGCACCAGCTTGCCCTCGCAGTAGGCTTCAAAAAACAAATTCAGGATATCGCCCTTTTCGTGCCGCGCCTCGTATTCTATCCCGCGATTGTCCGCTACAGCTTTGGCGGCGGCGGTGTCGGGCAGGGCGTCAAAGTCCACGCCGCATTCCTGCTTCACCATCTCTTTCATCGATACGCGCCTAAAGGGCTTTTCCAAATCGATGGTGTGCCCGGCAAATGCTGCAATGGCAGGGCCGCCCAGCACTTTGCGGGCCACCGTGCGCATCATGTCTTCGCACAAATCCATCATGCCATACATATCTGTGTACGCCTGGTACAGTTCCAGCATGGTAAACTCCGGGTTGTGGGTTTTGTCCATCCCCTCGTTGCGGAACACCCGGCCAATCTCGTACACCTTGTCAAAGCCGCCCACAATCAGGCGCTTTAGGTGCAGTTCCAGCGCAATGCGCAGATACATGTCAATATCCAGCGCGTTGTGGTGGGTAATAAACGGCCGCGCCGTGGCGCCGCCCGCCTGGGTGTGCAGCACCGGCGTTTCCACTTCCATATAGCCCGCATCATCAAAGTAGCGGCGTATTTCGCTGATAATTTGGCTGCGCTGGCGGAAGGTCTTTTTTACGTCGGGGTTCACTATCAAATCCAGGTAGCGCTGGCGGTAGCGCAATTCCATGTCGCGCAAGCCGTGCCATTTTTCGGGCAGGGGCAAAAGCCCCTTGGCCAGCAGGGTTATCTCCCGCGCGTGGATGCTTATTTCGCCCATCTTGGTGCGGAACACTTCGCCCGCAATGCCCACAATGTCGCCAATATCAAACTTTTTGAAGGCGGCGTAAGCGGCTTCGCCCACATCGTCGCGCTTGATGTACATCTGGATAGTGCCGGTGGTGTCGCGTAAATCGGCAAAGCTGGCCTTGCCCATCACGCGTTTGCTCGTCATGCGCCCCGCCATGCACACACTGCGGCCTGCTTCGCCCTCGGCCGGGTCCGTAAAGGTGGCCTTCACTTCGTTGGCATAGGCGTTTTGCGGGTAGCTGGTGATGGCAAAGGGGTCGTTTCCCTCGGCTTGCAGCGCCGCCAGCTTTTCGCGGCGTATGCGCGCCAGTTCGTTGTAATCGGGTTCGGTATCTGCCGCGGGTACGGCGGGGTGGTTGTTGTCCATGCGCTCTCCCTAAATGTGCCGGATTTGCGAGTAAAATTTTCACAGTCCAAGGCGGACGATTGAGCAAGGCTTTGTGCCTTGCGATTGAGGACAACGCAGGAATGCGAAAATTTTACCGTAAAGACGTGCCGTTGAGCTATTGTCGATACCATCTAAGATTTCCTTCTTACGATGCCAAAATAGGTGCGCGCGGTTTGCCTGAACACCACCAGGTATACCAGCGCGTAGGCCAAAATGGTGAGGGCGCTGCACGCGGCCAACAGCGGCAGGTTGATAACGCCAAAAATAATCATGGCGCGGCTGATGGGGAAGAAGGCCACCGCCACATGCACCACCGCAACCAAAAGCGGCAGGAAAAACACCAGCAATATTTGCTTGTTGATGGTTTTTTTCACCTCGGCTTCGCCCATGCCCACTTTTTGCAGTATTTCAAAGCGCGCCGCGTCGTCGTAGCCCTCGCTCAGCTGCTTGTAGTAAATAATCAGCGCGGCGGCCAGCATAAACAAAACGCCGAAGTAAATGCCCAGGAACAAAAAGCCGCCGTTGGTGGCATACCAATTCTGCTCGCCATCGGCCCGGCTAGTGTGCCGGAAGGGCGCGGCGGTGTGCAGGGTATCAAAGGCGGCGGGAAAAGCCGCGTCAAAGCGCTGGCGGCCCGCTTCATCGCCAAACAAATCAAAGCTAAGGCTGCGCTCTTTGTAAAGCTTAAAGCCTTCGCCGGCCAATAGTTCATCGCGCTTTGCGGCATTGGGCAACACCAAAAGCAGCGTGCGGCCAATGTCGGGCTGGCCCGCCTGCCATTTGCCCAGGCTTTGCAAGGGCCGCAGCCGCAGGGTGCGCCCGCCAAGGGTAAGGGTATCCCGGCTATAGCTGCCGCCGGCCACCAGCAGCAGCGCTTCGTCCGCCGCCAGGGTTTGCGCCTGGCCCTCGTTTCGGTTGTAATCCTCCAGCAGCAGCATCCGCAGCACCAGCATCGACATACTGTCGCCGTTGGTTGCGGGGGTAAAAACGCCGTCTTTTTCTTCGGCGGTGCAGTAAATAAGGTCGTTATCCTCAATGTTGTGCAGCTGCACGCCGTTTTCTGCCGCTGCGCTTTGCGCGGTGGCCAGCAGGGTTTCGCCGTCTTCGTAGGCGTCCAGGCGCAGCTGATGCTCGTAGGGATACTGCATGCGCAGCGAATCTTCCGCCCCCAGGTTGAGCGATACCGTGCTGGACACCGTAACCAGCACCATGCAAGACAAAATGCAGATGGTGGCCAGGCCCGCGGCGTTTTGCTTCATGCGGTAAATCATGCCCGATACCGAGATGAAATGCCCCGGCGTATAGTAGTACTTTTTGTTTTTGCGCAGCAGCTTCAGCAGCGCGATGCTGCCCGAGGTGAACAGGCAGAACGTGCCCACAATTACCAGTGCCACAGCCAGCAAAAACAGCATCAGCGTTTCCAGCGGCGACTGGTAGTACAGCGCCACAAAGTAGCCGCCCGCAAGGGCCAAAATGCCCACAACGGTAAGCAGCCACGAGGCCTTGGGCTCGCGCTCGCCCTGGCGCGCGCCGCTTAACAGGCTGATGGGGCTGGCGCGCCGCACCTGCCACAGGTTGCTGAAAAGCGTAAGCAAAAAGATAAGGCCGAAAAAGGCCGCCGTGCCCAGCGCCGCCATAGGGCTCACGGGCATGTCCATCATCACGGGGAAGCGCACCAGGCGCAGCAGCGCCCAAAAGATAAGCTTGCTAAGCAGCATGCCCAGCCCCAGCCCCAGCCCCAGGGCAATGATGGCCACCAGCAGGGTTTCAAAAAACATCACCACGCCGATGTTGCCTTTTTCCATGCCCAAAATGGCATATAGGCCCAGCTCTTTTTTGCGCCGCTTAATTAAAAAGCTATTGGTGTAAAACACCAGCACGCAGCAAAACAGGCCTAAGATAATCGTACCGATGGCCGTAAAGCTTTTCACAATGGCTTCCTGGCGGATGCCGTCCAGCGTGCCGCCCACACTGATGGCCAGCAGGGTGTAAAAGGTGAAGATAGACACCACGCACGCCAGCAGGTAGGGCAGGTAGGTTTTTTTGTTGCGCCATAAATTGCCCAGCGCAAGCCTTGGGTAAAACGCTATTTTACGCATGAGCCACCGCCTGTTTGCCGCCGGAGGGCAGGGGGGTGCTTTCCGCTGGCCCGCTGGCCATGCTTACGGTAAGCGCGTAGCCTATTTTCTGGTACAGCTCGTCGTCGGTGCTGCTGCCGCGATACAGCTGATGGAACACCTCGCCGTCGCGGATAAACAGCACCCGGCCCGCTTTGCAGGCCGCCCGCGCGCTGTGGGTCACCATCAAAATGGTTTGCCCCTCCCGGTTCACGTCGGCCAGCAGGCGCAGCAAAGCGCCCGAGGCCTTGCTGTCTAAAGCGCCGGTGGGTTCGTCCGCAAGCACAATGTCGGGGGCGGTAATCAGTGCCCGCGCCGCGGCCACCCGCTGCTTTTGCCCGCCGCTTATCTCGTAGGGGTATTTGGCCAAAATGTCGGTGATAGACAGCTTCTCGGCCAGGGGCGCAAGGCGGGCGCGCATTTCTTCGTAGGCGTGGCCGCTTAACACCAGCGGCAAAAAAATATTGTCTTGTACGCTGAAGGTGTCCAGCAGGTTAAAATCCTGGAACACAAAGCCCAGATGCTCGCGGCGGAAGGCCGCCAGCTTGCCCTCTTTGATGGTGGACATGGGCACGCCGCGCAGCACCACCTCGCCCGAGGTGGGCTTATCCAGGCTGGCCAATATGTTCAGCAGCGTGGTTTTGCCGCTGCCGCTCTCGCCCATAATGGCTACAAACTCGCCCTCATCCACCGTGAAGGATACGTTGGTAAGCGCCTGCACCTTGGCGCCGCCAAAGCGGGTGGTGTACACTTTTTTAAGATGATTAACTTCCAGTAAAGCCATGGGGTATCTCCTACTTTTCTGCGTTTTTGAGCTACCCCCATTGTAACGCACCCTCAATGCGCTTGCCATCGATTTGCCTTACAGTTTGCATAATGCGCCTTACACATTTGTAAGGATGGCAGTTACCACTCTGCCAGAAAAGGGCGGTTTTTATACCACCACAGCTCGTTGTCGTCCACAAAGCGGGTAAGCACCTGCGCCCAGTTTTTGGGCGGCTGGTAGGCAATAAAGCCGCGGATGGCGTCGTCAAAATCCTTCACGGCTTCGTCGCTCATCTCGGCCAGCACGCGCTCGCCCTTGGCTACAATGCCCTCGGGCTTGTTTGGCAGGGCGGCAACCGTTTGCAAGAGGGCCTTGTGGCTGGGGAACAGCACGCCGTTTTCCTGCAAAAGCAGGCGGTAGCCAAACAGCAGGATATCGGCGGCGCAGCGAACCCGCAGGTAGGGGTTGGTTTTAGAGCTGTGCCAAAAGTACCCGGCGTACAAAGCGAGGGCCGCATAAAAAGAGGCCATTTTCTCATCCTTTTCGCTTTGCTGAAACACGCCAATTTGCGGGATTAGCCGCTCTATCTCGGCGCTGTGGCAGGCCACCAGGCGCGCCTTTGCAAACTGGTTGCGGGTGGGCTCGCTGCCGCGCTGAGCGGCGGCCCTTAAAAAGGGCAGGGTAAAATACTTCAGGTCGAAATAACCGCCCTCGTACGTGCAGTGGCCAAAGATACACTCCGACAGCCGGTTTTCCTCGGCCAGGCGCGCGTAGCGCGGCTCGGTTACAATCACCAGCGCGTCGATGTCGGAATCCGCGCGCGCCAGCCCCTTGGCCACCGAGCCGCCAACGGCCAGGGCCAGCACGTCGGTATCACTGGCAAAATAGTCTTTCAGCTTTTCAATAGACGTTTCGTGGTGGGGGTACATATTCATCATCTCCTAATCTGCTTCCAGATTTATCTGCCGCAAATCAAGCAGCACTTTTGTGCCCTGCCCGTGGGCAGATTGCAGTTTAATCGAAAACCCCAGCTTTGACAGTATCTCGCGGCACAGATACAGCCCAATGCCGGTGCTGCTGCGCTCGGCGCGGCCCACCGCCCCGGTAAACCCCCGCTGGAAAACACGGGGCAAATCCTCGGGCGCAATGCCGATTCCGGTGTCTTCCACCACCAGGGTGCTGCCCTGGCTGTACACGCGCACACCGCCCTTGGGGGTGTATTTGACGGCGTTGGTAAACAGTTGCTCCAGCACAAAGCAAAACCATTTTTCGTCGGTCACCACATCGCCCTGCACCCCATCTATGTTCAGCGCCAGCTTTTTGTATATAAACAACGGTGCGCAGTTTTTAGCCGCCTGTTTCACAAGGCTTGCCAGCTTAAAATGCCGGGGCAGCAAATCCTCGCCTATGCTGGACAGGCGCTGGTATTGCAGCACCATGTCCACATACTGGCCAACGCGCCAAAGTTCTTGCTCCAGGCTGCTTTGCAGGGCGGGGTGTATGCGCGCCGCGCCGCCGTGCGGCGCGCTTTGCAGCAGCAGCCGCAGCGCCGAGAGGGGTGTTTTAATCTGGTGCGCCCACAGGGTGTAGTATTCCTCGGCGTCGCGCCGCGTGTGCTCGTTTTCAGCCTCCAGGCGGGCGTGCTGTGTTTCCAGGGCCGCCACCACCTCGGCGTAGTCGGCTTCTATCAGGTTATCCGGCCGGGGCAGTTCCCCGGTGGGGTAGCGCCCGGCCAGGCGTGCCAAAGCCAGGTGCTTGGCGGCAAAGCGCCCAAAATCCCAGATGGCCACGCATAGCCCCAAAATAAGGGCAATCAGCGCGGCATAGCCCGCCACCCCAAAGCCGTAGCCGTAGATGCCGTAAACGGCAAAAAACACGGCAAACAGCGCCGCCATGTAGCCAAGGGCTACGCGCCGCGCGCGAAGCCATTGCAGCAGAAGCCTGGTTTTGGTCAATTTTGATGTCATGTCAATAAATACCCCTCGCCCTTTTTAGTGGCAATCAGGCCGGGAAGGCCCGCGGCTTCCAGCTTTTTGCGCAAGCGCCCGATGTTTACCGACAGGGTGTTTTCGTCTATAAAGCTCTCGTCATCCCACAGGCGGCGCATCATGGCATCGCGCGATACCACCCGTCCCCGGTTTTCAAACAATATTTGCAAAATGCGCACCTCGTTGCGCGTTAAATCGGTTTTGCTGTTGCCGTGTTCCAGCACCATGCCGCCCAAATTCAGCACGGTTTCGCCGCAGCGCAGGGTAGGGGGCTCGCCCTCGGCAAAGCGGTAGCTGCGGCGCAGCAGTGCCTGCACCTTCGCCACCAGCACCGTTATGTCAAAGGGCTTGGCGATAAAATCGTCCGCCCCCTGATGCAGGGCGGTTACCATGTTCATGTTGCTGGCCGCCGAGGAGATAAACACGATGGGCACGCTGGACGTGCGGCGGATTTCGCCGCACCAGTAAAACCCGCTGCGGTGCGGCAGCGATAAATCCAGCAGCACCAAATGGGGGGCGGTTTCTTCAAAAAGGCGGTAAACAGCCGTAAAATCGGTGGCAAGCACCACCTCGTAGCCCCAGCCCTCCAAGGCTTCGGCCGCCAGGCGCGCAATGGTTTCGTCGTCTTCCACAATCAATATCCGGTACATGGTGGCCTCCATAAACAACCGCACGCAATGGTTAAAATATAGCATCCGCCGATGTGAAATGCAAACCGGGTGCGCGGCCATCACTTTCACCGGGCTTGCCGCCGGGCGGCTGCCGTACTACAATAGGCTAAACGACCGCGCACGGCGGGATGTGATGAAATGGGGATAGAACGATGGCGGTAGAAGCGCAATACAAGGCGGACGCAGAAGCTATTTTATCTTACCGGTGCAGCCAGGGCGCGGATTATTGGACAACGCCGGACAAGCGCCTTTTGAAGGGCTCGCCGTTCTCGGCGTATCACAGCGCGCAGATGCTGCTGGAGCTGGGCATGGAGCCCGACGCGCCGGAATTGCGGGCAGTGGCAGAGCTGTTTTTAAGCTGCTGGCAGCCAGACGGGCAGTTTCGTCTGTATCCGGCAGGCACAAATTTTCCCTGCCAAACGGCTTATGCCGCCTACCTGCTTTGCCGGCTTGGATACGCGCAAGACCCCCGGCTGCAAACCACCCTGCAAACCCTGCTGGATACCCGCTACGGCGACGGCGGCTGGCGCTGCAACAAGTTTTTTTACGGCCATGGGCCGGAAACCGAGCACTCGAACCCCATGCCCACCTTAACGGCGCTGAACGCTTTTCGCTGTGCCGGGTGGCACGAGCGCGAGCGCAGCTTAGACACCGCCGTTGAATTTTTATTGTGGCACTGGGAGGTGCGCGCGCCCATAGGCCCGTGCCACTATGGCATAGGGCATCGCTTTATGCAGGTGGAATATCCCTTTTACAATTACAACCTGTTTGGCTACGTATACGGCTTGTCTTTTTATGCCCGCGCCAGGCGCGATGCGCGCTTTTTGCAGGCGCTGGCGGCGCTGCAAGATGCCTTGGTGGATGGCCAGGTGGTGGTGCAGCGGGTAGTGCCCAAGCTGGCCAAGCTGCAGTTTTGCGAAAAGGGCCGGCCCAGCGCGCTTGCCACCCGCCGCTATCAGGAGATTATGCAAAATATGGGTTAGACGGGTGCGGTATCCCCGTTTGCCATTTCATCATCGCCGGAGTATAATACCCCCATGAAGAAACAGAAATCCGGGCACAATTGGTCACAGACGTATCAACGGAACAAACGCCACAGGCGGCCCAGAAAAGGCATACACCGCGCGCTGATAGCCGCCTGTGCGGTGGCGGTGCTGCTTTGCGTTGGCGCGGGTGCGGCGCTGGCCTTTGCGGGCTGGTTTGGCCCGCCCGCCCCCGCCGTGCCCGGCAGTGCCCCGCCGGAACCTTCCCGCCGGCAAAAGCCGGATAAAGCCGATGTTCCCCGCCGGCAGCCGCCGCCCCCGCCCGCCGTTATTCCAGACCCCATCCTCGCGGACAACACCGCCTGGAACTATACCGCCGATTTGCCGGGCGCGGCGCTGCCGCCCCTGCAAGCGCCGGATTACCGCATGCTGGCCCTGCCGGAAAACGGCCGCGTGGACGACAGCTATTTTGACGACGTGACCTTTGTGGGGGATTCTATCACCCAGGCGCTGGAATTGTATAATAGCATCCCCGGGGCCGGCTACTGCGCCTACAAGGGCATTGGCCCAAGGCAAATTTACGATGGCAGCGTGCAAACGCGCCGCACGGGCGAGCGCGAAGTGCCCATGGAGATGCTGCTGGCCAGCGCCCCCGGCAAGGTGTATGTGCTGATGGGCACAAACACCATGGTAAACTTCGACAACGACAGCCTGCTGGCCTATTACGCCGAGATGCTGGACCAGATACGCGCGGCCCTGCCCGCCGCAAAAATATACGTGCAGGCCATTACTCCGGTAGTGCCGGGGCGGCACGCCTCGCTGGATAAGGCGCGCATTGATACCCTGAACAATTTGCTGGCGGCGCTGGCACTGGAAAAGCAGCTGTATTTTGTGAATTTACAAGAGGCATTGGCAGATGATGAGGGCAACCTGCGCGACGAATACGCGGGGGGCGACGGGTATCACCTAACCCCCGGGGCCTGCGATGCCTGGCGGGAATATTTGCTTACCCACACGGCGTACGACCCCGCAAACCCTTATATTGCATGATAGCTGCAACGGCAAAGCACAGAAAGGAGGCCGCGCCATGAACAACAGGCCGGACGCTTATAACCGCCCGCATCACGCGTGTGTGCCGTTGTGCTGCTGCTGGGCTCGGCCACCGGCATCACCCTGCTCATCCAAAACCTGTCGGCCGCCCCCACTATACCGCAGGGTGGGGCAGGGCAAAGCGCCCTGCCCCCGGCGTCTTCCCAAGCGGGCCCTGCTGTATCCGGTGGGCCGCAAGGCGGTGATATCAGCAAAGAATCGTGGGATTTTATTGGCCCGGTGCAGCAGGACGTGCTGCAAATGAGCCTGGTTGCGCCCGATTACCGCATGATAGCCCTGCCTGCCAACGGCCGGGTGGATATGAGCTACTTTGACGATGTGACGTTTGTTGGCGATTCGATTACACAGGGGATGGAATATTACAAAACCATCCCGAACGCCAGCTACTGCGCGTACAAGGGCATTGGCCCAAAGCAAATTTACGATGGCACAATTCAAACGCATCATAATGGCGACCAGGACGTACCCATGGAGTTTTTGCGGGCGTCAAACCCCAAAAAGGTGTATGTGCTGATGGGCACCAATACCATGGTTACCTTCGACGACGATACGCTATTGCTATATTATGATGAGATGCTGGCCCAGATTATGCAAAACCTGCCGGGTGTTCAAATCTACGTACAGTCTATCACGCCGGTGATACCCGGCGTGGACAGCCGCATGAGCAACGAGCGCATTGCGGGCCTGAACGACCGATTGGCTAAAATGGCCTGGGAAAAGGGCCTGTATTTTGTAAACCTGCAGGAGGCGCTGGCCGATGAAAATGGCGGCTTACGCACCGAATACGGCGCTGCCAGCGACGGCTACCACATGACCGGCCAGGGCACGCGCGCCTGGCTGGAATATTTGATTACACACACAGCCTACCACCCCGACAACCCCTACCTGGAGGGCAGCGGGTACTATCAGCAGTTGCTTCCAGAATAACGGAGGGATAACCCATTAGCATTTTGTCGCTGCCCTTTTTGGGCTTTTGCATGGTGTTGTTTGCGCTGTATTGGGCGTTGCCGCGGCGGGCAAGGCCCTTTGTTTTGTTGCTGGCCAACGCCGCCTTTGCCGCGTTTTTCTGGCTGCCCACTCTGCCGGTGCTGGCGGGTGTGGCGCTGTGGGCCTGGCTGGGCGGACGGGCGCTGGCCGCCCGCCCAAGCCGCTGGCGCTACGCGCTGTTTGCTTTGCTGGGGCTAACACCGCTGTTATTTTACAGATTCTTCACGCCCCTGACTGCATTATTGTCGGGGCTGCTGCCTAATGCGCTGGGCGCTTTGGGCAAGCTGGCCGCGCCGGTGGGTATCAGCTATTTTACCTTCCGCATGCTGATGTACCTGTATGCGGTGTATAAGGGCAAGCTGCCGGCGGGCGGGCCGGTGCTGGTGGCCAATTATGTGGCGTTCTTCCCCATGCTGCAGGTGGGGCCCATACAAGATGCCGAAAGCGCCCTGCCGCAGCTAAAAAGCCCGCCCGATTTTAATGCCGATTTGGCCCTTGCCGGCTGCGGGCGCATTGTGTGGGGCATGGCGCTTAAAACCGTGGGCGCAGACCTTATTGCCAAGTTTGTGCCCGCGCCCGAAAGCGTAACCATGAGCATGGGCGCCGCGCTGTGGATTGGGGTGCTTTTGTACAGTTTGCAGCTGTATTTTGATTTTGCGGGTTATTCGCAGATGGCCATTGGCGTGGCCAATACGTTTGGCTACACCTGCGGCGAAAACTTCAAAAGCCCGTATCTCTCGCGTTCGGTTTCCGGCTTTTGGCGCAGGTGGCATATCAGCCTGTCGGCTATGCTGCGGCAGCTTATTTACATACCGCTTGGCGGCAGCCGCCGAGGGGTTTGGCGCTATGTGCTGGCCATAGTGGCTACCTTTGCCGCCAGCGGCCTGTGGCACGGCGCGGGGCTGGTGTTTCTTATTTGGGGCTTGTGGCACGCGGTGTGCATTCTGCTGGGCCGCTTTACAGGCCCGGCGCGCGGCAAAGTGCATCGTGCGCTGCACCTGCGCGAAGAGAACCCGCTGCTGGTAATGTGGCAGATATTGTTCACTTTTGGCCTGGTGGCCTTGGGGTGGTTTGTGTTTAAGGTTGGGTTTGATTGGGGCAACAGCCTAAGCGACTTGGTTAACGCTGCCGCCACCATGCTTACCGCCACCGATTGGTCTTTGGGCGGGTTCAAAGACGCCGCGGTAATGCTGGCGATGGATATACCCAGCGTGGTGCAGATAGGCGTGCTGACGGCGGTGAGCCTGGCGGTGGATATTGCCTCGGTGAATCAGGGTTTTGGTGCGTGGTTTGCACAGCGCAAGGCGTGGTTTCGTGCTAGTTTTGCCGCACTGTGCCTGGCATCGGTTCTGTTTTTTGGTATCATGGGGGGCGGCAATTTTATCTATTTTAAGCTTTAGTAATTTCTTCTGGTTGTGATAGATGTTCAGAATGGAGTGCCTATGAAAAGATTCTTGCTGGTGGTGGCCGGGTTTGCGTTGCCGGTGCTGCTTGTGCTGGGCGTGTTTAGCTGGGTATACCATGCCAGCGGCGAGCAGGTGAGCGTGCAGGCGGTTGTAGCCCGCATGGCGGCGGGGGAGGATATCCTTTACGGAACGGCTTATCGCTATAACGCCGGGTACTTAAAGCACCAGATGGCCAGCGAGGTGGGCGCGGATTTTTTGGTGCTGGGTTCGTCGCGCTGCATGCAATTCCGGCGGGAGTATTTTACGGCGGAGAGCTTTTACAATGCGGGCGGTGGCAGCGCGTACTCGAATGAGTATAATTTGACCAATATCACTATCACCCTGGCTGGGCCGAAATGCGCCCTCATAGCGACCGGTTGGGTTTTCGGGAATACCTGCCCAACTGGGCAGGGGATGTGAACCAGACGATGAAGGATTGGGCGCTGGGCAAGGTGGGCATTGTGCAAACGCTAAGCGCGCCGGATACCGCCGTTGGCCTGGCGGCGGCCAGCCGGGGGTGGGGTTTTCGCACAGACGGCACATATAGCTACGGCGTGAATAACGACCCCGCCCACCCGGCGATTGACCCCGGATTTGCCACCACTCTGCGCGAAATTACCATGGGGACAGAACGTTTTTTGTGGGCGGAGGAGCTAAGCGCGGGCGCGCTGGAGGATACGCGGCAGCTGCTGGCCTGGTGCGGCCAAAACGGCATTACGGCGGTGGGGCTGCTGCCTCCCTATGCGCCGACGGTGCTGCAAAAAATGCAAGAGAGCGGAAAATATACCTATATGGACAAGCTGCCCGCCGCCCTCTCGGATTTATGCGCCCAATATGGCTTTGAATTTTACGATTTCACGTCTGTGCCCGGCGCGGATGATGTGGAATTTATGGACGGCTACCATGGCTCGGACCGGGTGTATGCCCGCATGGCCATGCAAATGGCCCGCGAGAGCGCGGCTTTAGCGCCTTATATGAGCGAAGCGGCCCTTGCACAAATGCTGATAACCCAGCCGGGCGTGCGCGGCTTTGATTTTGGCTGATAATGATAAAAAACAGCCGCCGGCGCAAACCGGTGGCTGTAAGAAATGCAGGCAGTGTTAATTCTGCGCGGCGGTGAGGGCTATCTTCACCTTGTAATCCGGTAAGGCCAAACGCGCTTGCACCACGCTTCGGGCCGGCTCGTACCCGTCGGTCACCCATTCGTCCCAGGCGGCGTTCAGCGCACCGTAATCGTCCATGCTGGCCAGGTACACCGTGGCGGTAAGCACCCGGTGCTTGTCTGTGCCAAAGGACGCCAGCAATTTGTCTATCTGCGCAAATATATCACGCGCCTGGCCGGTGGTGTCGGCCTGCAAATCCACCGTGGTGATGCCGCTAACATACAAAATGCCGCCGTAAGCCACGCAGGTGCTGCGGCGGCCGTTGCCGCCGTAGCGCACAATGCTGTTGTTAGCCGCCATTAAAAATACTCCCCGTCGGTGTCGTCGTCGTAAATTTCAATGTAGTCGTCTTTTTTCTGGCTGGTGTAGTATTGGTAGGCCGCTACGGCGGCCAGCACCGCCCCCAGTGCCAGTAATACTTTTAAGATGGTTTTGAACATAGCTGTGCACCTCCAAGTTTAAGTGTGTGGTCGCCCATAGCGTATCAGCGTTAGGCATCAGAGAATTGAGCGCTTGTGGTTCGAATGCATGATACCTAGCTGCCGGAAACCAGAAAGGGGGTTAGCAGGGCGGGCTGCAGCGGGGTGCTGTTTGCGCCCAGTGCGCAGGAAGCCCCGGCCATGCCCGCTTGCCACACATACACCGCGCAGCAGAGCACATTGCCTGGCTGGCATTGCGCCCCGGCCCGTGCCAGCACCGCCGCGGGAACAAGCAGGCTGCCGCCCCAATACCAGCCCTGCTCGTCTTCACCGGCAAAAAAGCGGGTTTCTTCGGGCGGCATACCGTTCTCATCACCCGGGAAGGGCGCGGCGCTCAGCGGCAGCTCGTGCAAACCGGCGGCGCTGGGCGTTATCTGCGCACACACCAGCCCGGCCGCGCCCGCTACCGCAAAGCAGGCATGCGCCAAGGGCTGGGGCTGCCGCTGGAACACCCACAGCCCCACATGCAGGCCCTGCGGGGCGGCGTAAACGCGTGCCTGGGTGTATAAGGCGGGCCGCCCACGATAGTAACGGGCGGTTAACGCGGGCAAGGCGTCCAGCTCAAGCGACGCCGTGCTGTACAGTAGTGCTTCCATCAAAGGGCTGCCTCCCTGCCGCGCTGCGCCATTGGCTACCACCAATATACCATACCGGCGCGCCGCGGTAAAGGCCGTTTTTCATCTATTGCGCCACTTTGGCAGCATTTGATTGACACCCCCCCAAGGATTGTTTACAATTGGAACATGTGCCCGGCGGCGCGCCGGGCGGCTTGCGGTTGCCCGCATGGCGGGTTTAAGGAGGAGATAGCTTTGCTGAATAGGCTGAGGCGGCGGGGGCGCGGGGTGCATCCCCACCCGGGTAAATCCACGGCCGAGCTGGCGACGGTAACCATGCCCTTGCCCGAAAAATTGTACTTGGTAATGCAGCAAAATATTGGCGCGCCCTGCGAGCCGGTGGTGCAAAAGGGCGACACCGTATGCGTGGGCACGGTGGTGGGCAAGGCCAAGGGCTTTGTGGGCGCGGATATCCACAGCGGCGTATCCGGCACAGTGCTGGGCGTGGAAGAGCTGGTGCTGCCGCAGGGCGGTATGGTGCAGGCGGTGGTGATTGCGGCCGACGGCCAGCAGAATATAGACCCGGGCGTTGCGCCGCCCGCCGTGCGCGACCGCGAGAGCTTTATTGCGGCGGTGCGCGCCTGCGGCCTGGTGGGCCTGGGTGGGGCGGGCTTTCCCACCGGCGTAAAGCTTGCGCCCAAAAACCCCGACGCCCTGGATACCTTGATAATCAACGCGGCGGAGTGCGAGCCCTATATCACCGCCGACAACCGCGAGATGCTGGAAAACGGCGACACGGTTATTTCGGGTATTATGGCCGTGAAGAAATACCTGAACATCCCCCGCGCGGTGATTGCCATAGAGCGCAACAAGCCCGAAGCCATGGATTTGATGTTTTCGCTCACACGGGGCGACCCCTCTTTAGAGGTGCTGCCCCTGCCCGCCCGCTATCCGCAGGGGGCGGAGAAGGTGCTGATTGAAACCGTAACCGGGCGCGAAGTGCCCGCAAACGGCGGCTTGCCCGCCGATGTGGGCGTGCTGGTGCTGAATGTAACCACCATATCGGCCATTGGCAAATACCTGGCCAGCGGCCTGCCGCTGATGACCAAGCGCCTGACCGTGGACGGCGGCGCGGTGGTAGAGCCCAAGAACGTGGAGGTGATTATTGGCACCCCTTTGGCCGATGTGATTGATTTTTGCGGCGGAACCAAAAGCCAGCCGGCTAAAATACTGGTGGGCGGGCCCATGATGGGTGTGGCCATGGTAGATACCGCCTACCCCGTTACCAAGCAAAACAATGCCATTCTTACCCTTACTAAGGAGGAAGCCGCCCTGCCCGAGCCGCAGCCCTGCATCCGCTGCGGCAAATGCGTGCAAGCGTGCCCGGTGTGCCTGTCGCCCGTGGAGATTAGCGAGGCGTACGAGGCGCACGACGTACAGGCATTGGTGGGGCTGAACGCCCAGGTGTGCATGGCCTGCGGCGTGTGCAGCTACGTGTGCCCGGCCAAGCGCCTGCTTTCGCCCGCCACAGCGCTGGCGCGGGGGCTTGCCATGAAGGAGGCCAAAAAATAATGGAAACACAGCCTTTGCAGGTTTCTGCCTCGCCGCACATTTTATCCAATGTTACCACGCGTAAAATTATGGTTGGCGTCATCGCCGCTTTGCTGCCCACGCTGGTGGCTTCGGCCATTATCTTTGGCTGGCAGGTGTTGCTGCTCACCGGCGTTACGGTGGCGGCTTGTGTGGGCTTCGAGGCGCTGTACTGCGTGGTGATGAAGAAAAAAGTGCCGGTGGGCGATTTTTCGGCGGTGGTAACGGGCCTTATTCTGGCGTTTAACCTGCCGCCGCGTTTCCCGCTGTGGATGGCTATCCTGGGCGCGTTTTTCTCCATAGTGGTGGTAAAGCAATTGTTTGGCGGGCTGGGCTTCAATTTTGCCAACCCCGCCCTGGTGGGCCGCATGGTGCTGCAATTGTCTTTCACCGGGCAGATGATAAACTACACCCCGCCCGTGGCGCAGGGGGTAGACGCGGTGGCCGGCGCTACGCCGCTGCTGGCGGCCCAAACCGGGCAGGTGCCGCTGATGGATTTGCTGCTGGGAACGCACGGGGGCGTTTTGGGCGAAACCTGCGCCATCACCCTGCTGCTGGGCGGCTTGTTTATGGTGCTTGCCAAAATCATCAGCCCCATCATCCCGCTGTTTTACATCGGGTGCACCTACCTGTTTAAGTTTTTGCTGGATTTAGCAGCCGGCGGCGCGGTGGGCGATGTGGCGGTGTCGTCGCTGGCCTACATTTTAAGCGGCGGGCTTTTGCTGGGGGCTGTTTTTATGGCCACCGATTACACCACCAGCCCCTTTACCAAGAGCGGGCGCATGGTGTACGGCATCATGCTGGCCGTGCTTACGGTGGCCATGCGGCAATGGAGCAATATGCTGGAGGGTGTGTCTTACGCGCTTCTGATTATGAACCTTTTGGTGCCCTATCTGAACGTGCTGTGCCGCCAGCGCCCCTTGGGCGTGAAACGGCGCAAACAGCGCGGCGCGGGAAAGGAGGGCGCTTAATATGAGCGAAGGGGATAAAAAATTCGTATATTCTAAAAACACCTTGGGTGACGCGGCATCGCCGAAGGCGGAGCGGGACATGGCGGTGAAACCTGCCAACGAAGCCCCTGCCGGGGATGCCCCGCGTGAAGAGGTGAAAGCACCGGCGCAGCCCGATGAAAAGCTTGCCAAAGAGCCGCGCCCGCCCAAAGCCCCCAAACCCCCCAAAGCCCCCAAAACCCAGGAACAGCTGAACTGGGAGGCCGCCCGCCGCAAGGAGTTTGCGGACAGGGTATGGACGCCCTGGCTGAGGCCGGTGGTGGCGCTGGTGGCCATTTGCCTTACGGTAAGCCTGCTGCTGGGCATTACCAACCTGGTTACCGCGCCCATTATTGAAGCAAACAACGCCCAGGCGGCCTTGGAGGCCATGGACCGCCTGCTGCCTGGCGCGGGCGCTTTTACCGATGTGCCCGTGCCCGAGGGTGCGGCCAACGTAACGGCTGTGCACCAGGCCGATGGCGGCGCGGGGTACATTATTGCGGCTTACGGCAAGGGCTACGGCGGGCAAGTGCCTGCGTTGGTGGCGTTTGACGGCACGGGCACGATAGTGGGCGTAGAGTTTATGGAAAACAACGAAACCAAGGGCCTGGGCGAAAAACTGGTGAGCGAGGACACGTTCCGCAGCCAGTTTGTGGGTTTGCCGGCACAGCCCTTGGCGCTTACCCAGCTGCAAACCATTGCCAACGCCACCATTTCTTCAAACGCGGGGCTTATGGCAATTAACGCGGCCATTGAGGCTTACGGCCAGCTTCGCGGCGAAGACGCCCCCACAGACCTACAGGGCGCGCTGCCAACCCTGCTGCCGGGCGAAACGCTGAGCGAGGTGGCACTGAACGCCGAGGGCGTGCAGCCAGCCTGCTGGCGTACCGACGCGGGCAATTTCATCATCGTTGGCCAGGCGGATTCCGGCAGCTCGGTGATTGTGGCGGCGGTGGCCATGGACGGGGACGGCGTTATTCTGAATTTATGGGTAGACACCAGCGGCGAACACAACGGCGCTACCCTGGGCAACGATACCGCGTATACCAGTAAATTTATGGGGCAAAGCCTGCCGGTGGGCGTAGACACGGTTGCCGACTTGACCGGCACGAGCACGGCTGTAAACCAGGCCGTAGACAATGCCCTGGCGGCGCTGGCCGCCGCAAAGGAGGCCGCGTGATGGAGAAAAAGGGTTCGGCCCTAAAGGTGCTTACCGCCGGCCTGCTGAAGGAAAACCCCGTGCTGCGCCTGGTGCTGGGCACTTGCCCCACGCTGGCCATCACCACGGCGGCTTTCAACGGCCTGGGCATGGGGGTGGCGGCACTGTTTGTGCTGGTGTGCTCGGGCGCGGTTATCTCGGCGCTGCGCAAGTTCATTCCCTCGCAGGTGCGCCTGCCGTGCTTTATCGTGGTAATCGCGGGCTTTGTTACGCTGGTGCACATGCTTATCAGGGCCTTTGTGCCCGCCCTCAACAGCGCGCTGGGCGTGTTTTTGCCGCTTATTACCGTAAACTGCATTATTTTGGGCCGCGCCGAGATGTTTGCCAGCAAAAACCCGGTGCTGCCCAGTATTCTGGACGGCCTGGGCATGGGCGCGGGCTTTACGGTGGTGCTGGTGCTGATGAGCGCGGTGCGCGAGGTGCTGGGCGCGGGCGCAATTTTTGGGGTGGATTTGCCCTGGAAGGAAACCGTAGAGCCCATGAGCATCATGATTTTGCCGCCGGGCGGTTTTCTGGTGTTTGGCTGCTTTATGGCACTGGCGTTTTTCATCGAGCGCAAAACCGGCAAAAAGCCAAGCCGAGACGCCGCCTGCGGCGCGTGCCCCTCGGCGGAATACTGCCCGGCGAAAGGGGTGGGTGAATAATGGCGATGAAACTGGCGTTCATCTTTTTCAGCATGATATTGGTGAACAACTACGTTTTGGTAAAGTTTTTGGGCATTTGCCCCTTCCTGGGCGTGTCGGGCAAGCTGTCCAGCTCGGTGGGCATGTCGGCGGCGGTTATCTTTGTGATGGTGCTGGCCACAGCGGTTACCTGGCCGGTGTACACCTTCCTTTTAGTGCCCAATGGCATCGAGTATCTGTACAACATCGGCTTTATCCTCATTATTGCCGTGCTGGTGCAATTGGTGGAGATTGTGCTGCGCAAGTACATTCCGCCGCTGTACAAATCTTTGGGCATTTACCTGCCGCTGATTACCACCAACTGCGCTGTTTTGGGCGTTACTGTGCTGAATGTGGAAACCCCCAGCCTGATAGACCCCAGCGCCCCCTTCTACACCTACCCCGAGGCGCTGTTGTGCGCCGCGGGCGCGGGCGTGGGTTTTGGCTTGGCCATGGTGCTGTTTTCGGGCGTGCGCCGCACCCTAAACCGCGCCAAAACGCCCAAAAGCTTCGAGGGGCTGCCCATCACGCTGGTGTCGGCCAGCATCACCAGCATCTCGTTTATGGGTTTTGGCGGTTTGCTGGAGAATTTGTTCGGCGTAGCCGTGTAGAGGAGATTGCTTATGGACGTGATAGCGGCCGTTGTGGTGGTAACACTGACGGGCCTGGTGGGCGGGGCTATTTTGGTGGTGGCCAGCCAGTTTTTGAAGGTGAAGGTGGACGAGCGCGAGGAGCGCGTGCTGGCGGTGCTGCCCGGCGCCAATTGCGGCGCGTGCGGCTTTGCGGGATGCGCGGATTATGCCGGCGGCATTGTGGACGGTGCGGCCACCAATTTGTGCATCCCGGGGGGCGCGGCGGCGGCACAGGCCGCGGCCGAGATAATGGGCGCAAGCGCCAGCGAAGTAAAGCAGCAAAAGGCCATTGTGGCTTGCCAGGGTTCTTTAGAGCACACCAGCTATAAATACGATTACCGCGGCATAGACAGCTGCGCGGCCAGCGCGGCGCTGCACGGCGGGTCTTCGGCTTGCCCGTATGGCTGCCTTGGCTATGGCGATTGCACGCGCGCTTGTAAGTTTGGCGCCATTGAGGTGCAAAAGGGCCTGGCGCGCGTAAACCCGGAAAAATGCACGGGCTGCGGCGCGTGTGAGGCGGCCTGCCCCAAAAAAGTGATATGGATACGCGAAGTGAGCGAGAAACCGGTGGTGATGTGCGCCAACCGCCACCGGGGCGCGCAAACCCGCAAGGAGTGTACGGCGGGGTGCATTGGCTGCAAAAAATGCGAGCAAAGCTGCCCGGAAAAAGCCATTACCGTGCGGGAAAACGTAGCCCGCATTGACCTAGACAGGTGTGTGGGCTGCCGGATATGCGTGAATGTGTGCCCGGTGAAGGCCATTGCGGTGCCCAAAGTGGTGTAAACCAAAGGCCCGGCGCTGTAAGCGCCGGGCCTTTGGTTTATGCCGTATATAAAATGCCCTGCTTTTTCAGGCTTTCCAAAATGCGCCGGTAGGCATCGGGGCTTTGGCAGCGGATGGTGTGCAGGTGCGCCCCACCCGTAAGCGCACACAACAGCGACGCCCCGGTGACGGCAATTTTGTTCAGCAAGGTGTTGGCTTCAAAGCGGCTGCCAATCTCCATGGGCTGGGTGATGCCGCCAAAAATCGGATGGTCCACGCTGACATTCAGCAAAACGCCGCCATGGTCCACAATGGCAAACAATTCGGCTTCCAGCTGGCCTTTGTCGTGGTGGCAGGCCAAAATATAGGTGTCGTTGTCGGTGGCCTGGGCGTCGCCCTGCGGCTTGTTTAAGATATAGCCGTTCTGCGTGGCCAAAATGTTGTGGCCGCTTGCGCGCAGCAAAGCCACGTCGCCCACAATGATTTGCCGGCTCACCCCAAAGTGGTCGGCAATGGTGTTGGCGCTCATGGGTTTGATGTCCATAAGCAGCAGTTTCAACAATTCCTCACGCCGTTTGCCGGCTTCCATGGCGAACACCTCACTCCGCTCAAGCTGTCAAGACAAATAGCAAATCAGATATATTGGTAATATTATAGACTAACATCTGGCGCATTACAAGACCCTGCCGAAAGAGTGGCGCACAAACACGCACTTGTATCAAATGCACAAGCGGCCAGTGGGGAAGGCGCAATGCTGGATAGATGCGATTGTACGTAATAAAATCCCGAGTGCCTTGAGGCGCTCGGGATAGTACGGCAAAAAATGAGTTTGTAAATTAATCGCTAATATAGGGCATCAGCGCCAAATGGCGCGCGCGCTTGATGGCGATTGTGAGCTCGCGCTGGTGCTTGGCACAGGTGCCGGTTACACGGCGGGGGATAATCTTGGCGCGCTCGCTGGTGTACTTGCGCAGACGGGAGATATCCTTGTAGTCTATGTAGGGAATCCTGTCTACGCAAAAACTGCACACCTTGTCGCGATTGTTTCTGTCATAAGCCATGGTGGTCTGCCTCCTTTGGCAAAGCCGCTAAGCGGCCGAATAGTTAAAACGGGAGATCCTCGCTGTCGTCAATCACCGCGAAATCGTCGGGCGAACCGGCCGAATAGGCCTCTTGCTCTTGGGGAAGCGCCCGGGCGGGGGCTGCGGCGGGCGAAGGCATAGTGCCCTGGCCGCCACCGCCCTTGGAATCGGCAAAATGCAAATTGTCGGCTACAATTTCGTACACCTTGCGTTTTTTGCCCTCTTTGTCCTCATACGTGCGCGTTTGTAAAGAGCCATTTACAGCAATAAGCTGGCCCTTCTTGAAGTATTTGCATGCAAACTCTGCACTGCTGCGCCAGGTAACGATGTCCAGAAAATCGGTTTGCCGCTCAGTGCCGGCTTTTACAAAATTGCGGTCGCACGCAATGGCGAACGTGGTGGTGCTGATGCCGTTAGGTGTCTGCCGCAGTTCGGGGTCGGCTACCAGCCGTCCCATTACAGCTATCACATTCAGCATGTCAGGCCTCCGCTTCTGTGGCGGCCGGAGCGTCCTCCGCTGCCGGCTCTTGCGGCTCTTGCGGCGCTTCGGCCTCCTCGGCTGCTGGCGCCGGGGTCGGCGCGTCGGCGGCCTTGGCGGCCTCTTCAGCGGCCTTAGCGGCGGCTTCGGCACGGGCGGCAGCCTCGGCGCGGGCGGTTTCGGCCTTCTTGGCGGCGTTCAGCCGCGCCTCTTCCATGGCTTCGTCCTTCGCAATAATCAGGCTGCGAAGCACACCGTCTGTAATTTTGTACACACGGTCCAGTTCGGCGGGGAAATCGGCCGGGGCGGTGAAGTGAATCAGCGTGTAAACGCCGTCGTCTTCCTTGTTGATGGGATAGGCCAAGCGGCGCTTGCCCCACTCATCCACCGCGTCAATCGTGCCGTTTGCTTCAATCAGGCTCTTAAACTTGCCTACAACGGCGGCTGTGGTTTCCTCATCCAGGGTTGCGCTGGTAACCAGCATGGTTTCGTACATGGGCATTTCGTACACCTCCTTATGGACGTATGGCCCCAATGGGGCAAGGATAGCGCCCGGCGCAAACAGCGGCGGGCGCTACTTATTATAGCTACAGCGGCTTTGCGCTGTCAAGCACAATTTTTGGCCCAAACAGCCGGGGTAAAATTTGCCCTAAAGGGCCCTTCCCGCTGTTTCCAATCGCGCTTCGCTTTGCTTGCGCTCTTGGACATCGGGCTCGCGTGTTTTGCTCGCTATGCTCGCAAAGCCACACTCGGCCCTAAAGGGCCCGCCCACGCCTCGCCGCCTCAGCCGGCGGCTCTTGCAGTTCGTGCTTCGCAAAGGGCCGCTTGCACTCACTGGGCGCGGGAAATT
>QMCE01000658.1_pt1 | contig 31182 bp, 28 predicted proteins | sample 1821851 | NCBI WGS metagenome assembly QMCE01 (sample SAMN09453174, study PRJNA476694) | Termite gut metagenome, whole genome shotgun sequencing project. | isolation source: worker | host: Odontotermes sp. | place: South Africa:Pretoria | collected 2016-01-28 | reverse complement strand
GTAGGCGATCTCTATCTCGGCCTTCCTCGCGAGGCCCGCCGCGACGATGTTTTTCGCCACATGGCGCGCGGCGTAAGCGGCCGAACGGTCCACCTTTGTCGGGTCCTTGCCGGAAAACGCGCCGCCGCCGTGTCTGCCGTAACCGCCGTAGGTGTCAACGATTATCTTGCGCCCGGTGAGGCCGCTGTCCCCCTGCGGTCCGCCGACGACGAACCGGCCCGTGGGGTTGACGAAATATTTTGTGTCCACAAGCAGGTCGGCCGGGACGACCGTCTTTATTACGCGCTCGATAATATCGGCGCGCATTTGCTCCATAGAAACGTCGGGGGAGTGCTGGTTGGAGACGACTATCGTGTCAACGCGGACAGGCCTGTCGCCGTCGTATTCCACAGTCACCTGAGTTTTGCCGTCCGGGCGCAGATAGCTTAGCTCGCCGTTTTTACGGACCTCGGTGAGCTTTTTCGCAAGCTTGTGCGCAAGAGAGATCGGCATCGGCATGAGCTCGGGGGTCTCGTCGCAGGCAAAGCCGAACATCATCCCCTGGTCGCCCGCGCCGTTCAGCCCTTCGGCCCCGGCTTCTTTTACCTCAAGGGAATTGTCCACGCCAAGGGCTATATCGGCGGATTGCTCGTCTATGCTTGTGATGACCGCGCAGCTGTCCCCGTCAAAGCCGTACTTTGTATTGTCGTAGCCAATCTCGCGGATGACGTTTCTCGCCACCTTGGGTATATCCACGTAGCAGTTGGTTGAAATTTCGCCCATCACCAGCGCCATGCCGGTCGTAACGGCGGACTCGCAGGCCACGCGCGCCGTAGGGTCTTGAGCGATAATGCTGTCCAGCACGGCGTCGGAAATCTGGTCGCAGATCTTATCAGGATGCCCTTCTGTCACCGATTCTGACGTAAACAGTCTTTTTGCCATCATAATCTCTCCATTCTTAGTGTTATGTACAAAAAAAGTCCGGAGACTTCCGGACTTTAAAAGCTTAAAAAAACTCCTCATCTTCCGGTACACCGCAGGATTTAGCACCTTGCGCGTAAACCGCACAGGTTGCCGCGGCATCGCAGGGCCTGTTCCCTCAGCCGCTCTTGATGAGATTATTCTATTATACATAGTATACAGCGCGGGCGGAATGTTGTCAAGGATATAGATGGCTTTTTGGGACTGCGCAATATTGCCTGCGCAATTTTGCCGCGCGGCGCGGGTTGACTTTTTCTTTTAAAAATGGGATAATTTTATAAAGGGCAGCACAACAAAGCGACAATTATTTACGACAGAGGTGTTGACAATGATGTTCAAGTGGACGAACGATTTAGAAATCGGCGACGAAAAGATCGACTCCCAGCACCGCCAGCTATTCGATTTTCTAAACGACCTTATCGATGCGTGCAGCAGAGGCTCCGACACTCAAACACTTGACAAAACGTTGGATTTTCTGGTCAATTACACGGTCCTTCACTTCAAGGACGAAGAGGAAATTCAGCTCGCGTATTCGTACCCCGATTACGAACGGCATAAACAGCAGCACGAGGATTTCAAGCTGACGGTCGGCGAGCTGGTGCAAAGATTCAACGAAAGCGGTTCGTCCTCGGAGCTGAGCCGCGACGCCTGTAAAATAGTCGCGACATGGTTTTTGCGCCACATCCGCGAAGAGGACAAAAAGATAGGGCGCTACATCTGGAGCCATCCGCTGCCTTGATGGCGTCGGCCAGGTTATCATTCAGCGTATGAATTTCGACACCCGTTTATAAATGATAAAGGTCAGCACCGCGCTGATAAGCCCTTTTAAAAAGTTTACAGGGATAATCCCCGGCAGAAGCAGAGCTTTCACCGCTTCGGCGGGAGCGCCGGTGTAGAGCGGAGTTATTATGATATTCGCGGGTATCATAACTAGTGTTCGCGCAATGACCCCGGCTGCCAGTCCCCAAACCGCGCCTTTTTTGGTCTCGTTGAATTTGTAGATTAAACCGGCGGCTGCAGCGTTAAAGCCAATTGCGACAAAATGCTGAAGCGCGCCCCAGTGACCGCCGCCCTCAACTCCCAGAAGGAAGCTTATTCCTACGCTGAGAAACGCAACAAGCAAGCCTGTCGGCGCGCCCAAGGCAAAGGCAGCTATAATGACAGGCAAGTCTGAGTACTCATAGCGGATAAACGACACGACCGGTATTATGGGGAATCCTGGAATATACGATAGAAGTACGGCAATTGCCGTCAGCAGTCCTACTACCGTAATGCGGCGCGCGGCTGAATTACGACCCGTTATTGCGTTGCTTACTTGTTCTTGCATTTTTTTCAGACCCCTTTACTTTTGCTCCTGCCACAGGTGAAGAATGTAATGAAAAAGCCCCCGAATAAAATTCGAGGGCGCGACGCCGTTTAAAGCGCCTGTTTCTTTCATCCGGACTGTACCGTCGGTCGGGGGATCGCACCCCAATCAGCTTTAGCTCGCGGACTCGTGGCCTTGCATTAACAACACCCATTACCGCCGGTGGGGAATTGCACCCCGCCCTGAAACAGAATGTTAAATTTATCCCAGTATAATACATGAATTCGAAACTGTCAAGTCACACATACAAAAACTGTTCTATGTCCCGGCATTTGCCGGTCTTTTCGTCTATGTCCAGGGCCACGCCCGAAAGCCGAATATCCTCGGAGTCGTCCTCGAACTTTACAGGCAGAGACGTCATCATGCGCCGCAGGGCCAAGTCGCGCCTCACGCCCAACACCGAGTTGTAGCCGCCGCACATGCCAATATCTGTGCAGTAGCCCGTACCGCCGTTAAGCACCCGGGCGTCGGCCGTGGGCACGTGCGTGTGCGTGCCCAGCACCGCCGAGACGCGCCCGTCAAGATAATGCCCCATGCAGATCTTTTCCGCGGTTGCCTCTGCGTGAAAGTCGACTATGATATTCGGAGTGATGCGCGAAATTTCAGTTAGAAGCCTGTCGGCGCAGTCGAACGGGCTCATAAGGCTTTGCAGGTAGACTACCCCCTGCAGGTTGATAACACAGACCGTGAAGCGTGGGTGGTCGAATATATAATAACCCGTTCCGGGGGCGGTCCTGTGATAATTTGCCGGGCGGATAAGCCCTTTGTTTTCTTCCAATGTGTCGTATATCTGGCGGCGGCGCAGGCTGTGGTTGCCGCCGGTGATTACGTCTACTCCCGCGTCAAACAGCGCTTTTGCGCTCTGCGGGGTCACGCCGTTGCCGTCGGCGGAGTTTTCGCCGTTGGCTATGACCATATCCGCGGAGTATCTTTCCTTAAGCCGCGGCAGCATAGCGGCAACCCGCGCGCAAGCAGCCGAACCCACGACGTCGCCCAATGTTATTATCGTCATTATTCGTCGGCTTCCTTAAGCTCTATCTCAACGTCGAATGTTTCGTTGCGGGTTTCGTTTATAGCCCTGAAGATTGTCAGCGTCACCCGGTCTCCGGGATCGTACCGGTCAAGTATGCGTTTCAGGCTCGCGTTGTCGGTCACGCGCTCGCCGTCAATATGCGTTATTATATCAAACCGTTGGATTGGCGTGTTTACAAGGTCGGAGTACGGGAAAATTTCGGCTATGCGTATACCCACCATAAGGCCGTAGTTGCGGGCGTCAATTTCATCAATCTGCTGCGCACGTATCCCCAACTGGACGCGGCCTGTCACGCGGCCGTTTGCCACAATATCGTCAATAATCGGCTTTGCCTCCGAAATCGGAATGGCGAAGCATATTCCCTCAAAGCCCGACGAGACGAGCTTGGACGACGGTATGCCGATCACCTGGCCGTACTCGTTGACAAGCGCGCCGCCGGAGTTGCCGGGGTTGATTGCGGCGTCGGTCTGGATAAGCGGGATCGTGAATTCAGAGCCGGGGATTACGCGGTTAACAGCCGAGATTATTCCCTGCGTCACGCTTCCGGCAAGTGTCGTGCCGCCGGGATTGCCTATGACAAGGGCTGTCTCGCCAACCTCAATCTGGGTGGAGTCTCCGAACACGGCGGGCGTGAGGCCGGTGACGCCCGAAACTTTCAGCACGGCGAGGTCTGTCTGCCTGTCGCTGCCCACAAGCTCGGCGTCGTAGGGCGTGCCGTCCGGAAGGATTACCTTAAACGCCTGGCCGTCACGAACAACATGCTCGTTGGTTATTACATAACCGTCGGCGCTCATGATAATTCCGCTGCCCTCGCCGGTTTCGACATAGGACATCTCGGGTCTGTATTGCTTGACTCCGACCACCGAGGGCCGCACGGCCTTTGCGATTTGCGGAACCGTCATCTTTCCGCCCACGGGCAATGTGTCTGAGATTTGCGGCTTACTTGCCAATTCAAGCGGCTCGGCGGCGTTTTCGGCGACAATGCCTTCCGCATCGGAAACTTCGGATTCCATTGCGCCGGGCTCCCCGGCGATCAGGTAACTGTAAACGCCCCAGCCCGCAAAGGACATGATACCCAGCGCGATAACGCACACAAGCGAGACCACAAACACCACCACGCCGCGGCTGCGCCTTCTCGAGGCCTTTGAGCCGGCAGCTTTGTCGTAGTCCTCAAAGTTCCACTGGTAGCTTTCCGGCGGCCTGGGCGTCGTCTGCTGCCAGCCGGAGCCAGCGCTGTACTGGTACTGGCCGGGCCTGTACAGGGGCTGCTGCCCCGGCTGCCTGGGCGGCTGATACCCCGGAGGTCCGTACGGGGGAGGGGAGTACTGCCTGCCGTACTGCGGCGGCTGGCTGTAGCCCTGCCCGTAGCCGTGCGGGGTGGTTGGCCGCTGCTGCCCCACGCCGCCGCGCACCCAGTATTCACCCGCCGGAGACGCGTCGGGACGCCGGCCGGTTTCCGGCGGCGCAACAGGGTTTTCAGCTCCGTTGACCTGGCTGTTTTTTTCCTCGTTTAAATTGCTCATAATCGTGTCCTCCATGCCCGCGCCGGCGCAACCTGAGCGGCGAAGGCCTTATTTATAACTTTATTTACCGTTTTATATTGTAAATAGAATTTATTAATGACGAATAAACTGTATTTTAAAAGTCTTTAAGACTTTTTAGTTATTTTTGTTAAAAAGCTTTTAAGTTTTTGGGGTACTTCTGAATCTGTTGGTTTGTTGCAGGGCGCGACATCCTTGACGCGCCGCAGTTATTCGCAGCCACGGAGCGTCCGGGAAGCCGCTCCCTATAATTCATCGTTCCTGTTGCAGATTAGTCTGCGCGGCCGGGAGTGTGAACTCAAACTCGGTGAACTCGCCCTCCACGCTGCGAACAAGCACCTCGCCCTTGTGGTAGTTTACTATTGAATAAACAATATGCAGCCCCAGGCCGACTCCGTCCTTGTTTAGGCTGCGGGATTTGTCGGATTTATAAAACCGCTCAAAAAGCTTTGGCAGCTCTTCCTTGGGAATGCCCTTACCGGTGTTTCTTACAGACGCATGAACCATGCCGCCAGCTTTCTCCTCGTCTACGGAGTAGGAGACCGAGACCAGCCCGCCCGGCTCAACAAATTTTACGGCGTTTTCCAAAAGGTTGTACACCACTTGGTGAATCAGGTCCTTGTCGGCCAGCACCATAATCTTGTCCGCCTCAAGGCCTTCCAGGCGCACGTCCTTGTCTTCGATACTCTGTTCAAAGGAGAAGACCGACTGCCGGACAATCTCGCTTAAGTCAAAGACCTGCGGCTTGATCTCCATCTCGCCGGCCTCGATTCTCGCGGTGTCCAGCATGGAGCGCACAAGGCGCGAAAGCCGCTTGACCTCGTCGGAGACGATCAAAAGGTAATCCCGGCGCTTTTCTTCCGGGATCGTGTCGTCAAGTATACCGTCAACAAACCCGCCGATCGTCGTCATGGGCGTCTTCAGTTCGTGAGACACATTCGCGACGAAAGACCGCCTCGAGCTCTCGGTGGCGGAAAGAGACGACGCCATGTTGTTAAAGGCCATCGAGAGCTGGCCAATCTCGTCAAAGCCCGAAACCGGCACTCGCATGGAAAAATCCCCGCGTGAAAAGCTCTGGGTGGCCGCAAGCATCTCCTTTAAGGGCCGCATGAGGCTCACGGTGATAAAATAGATGACGATAAACGAGATAACCAGCAAGGACAGCGCGCTTATCACGAACATTTCTATAAGTCCGCGCATAAATTCGCTCATCCCCGAGGCAGACGCCGCCGCGAACACCACGCCGATGGCCACGCCGTCGGACTCCACAGGGACCGCCACGACGTACTGCGAGCTTTCGAACACGCCGCCCAGCACGCCGGTTTCTTCGTATATGCCGTCAGTCAGGGTCTGCAGCATGATTTCTCGCGGGATCTGCGAGCGCTCGTACACGCCGTAAAGCATTTCGCCGGAAAGATTCGTCAAAAAGAACTCGGCGTCTATTGTGCCGGACAACAACCCGTAGGCAAGCGTGATATTGCTTTTGTTTATGATCCCGTTGCCGCTGCTGCGGTAGCTCGCCGCGGTAATCATCGCGGCCTGACGCGCGTTGCGCTCCAGCAGGCGGTATTTCTCCTGATTAAGATGCTGCGAAGAAAACACCAGCAGCACGCAGCCGAGCACCAGGATGCACGACAGCACGCACAGCGAGCACACCGTAAAATACTTTTTTACCAGGCTGTTCTTCATATTATATGCCGCAATCTAGTCTTTTACTTCAAACTTGTACCCGACGCCCCACACGGTTTTGAGCGTCCATTTGTCAGAAACGCCTTCCAGCTTTTCGCGCAGGCGCTTCACATGTACGTCCACCGTGCGGCTGTCCCCGTAGTACTCAAAGCCCCACACCTCGTCTAAAAGCTGGTCGCGCGTGTACACCCGGTTGGGGTTGCTTGCCAGATGGAACATCAGCTCAAGCTCCTTGGGAGGCGTGTCCACCACCCGGCCGTCGACCTTGAGCTCATACTTGGTCATATTAACGACCAGCTTGTCGTAGCTCACCTCTTTTGCGTCGGACATTTCGCTCGCCTTGCCGGTACGCCTGAGTACGGCCTTTATACGCGCGAGTATCTCTTTTGAGTCGAAAGGCTTAACCACGTAGTCGTCGGCGCCAAGCTCCAGGCCGAGCACCTTGTCGAAGGTTTCGCCCTTGGCTGTAAGCATAATGATGGGGCAATTGGACTTTTTGCGAATTTCCCGGCAGACCTGCCAACCGTCCAGCTTGGGCATCATGATGTCGAGCAGCACAAGGTCGGGGCTTTCGGACGCGAATTTTGCCACCGCTTCGTCCCCGTCCCCGGCAAGGACCACGCTGCAGCCCTCTTTTTCAAGATACAGCCTCAACAGCTCGGCTATGTTTTTGTCGTCGTCCGCAACCAGAATTTTACCCATTGACATGCTTTTCTACCTCCGCGCGCGTATTTTCCAGACTATACGCATTGATTATTTTATTGCATAGCTATATAATTAGTATTATATAGCATATAAATGCGCAATGATGAATTAAATGTAAAAGTTTTAACTAAAGGGGATATTATCTGTGAAGCTTGGCATGGTAGGCTTGCCGAACGTGGGCAAAAGCACGCTGTTTAACGCGATAACCAACGCGGGGGCCGCATCGGCGAACTACCCGTTTTGTACGATAGAGCCCAACGTGGGCGTGGTCTCAGTGCCGGACAAGCGGCTTTTGAAGCTGGCGGATATGCACAGCCCGGAAAAAATCACACCGGCTACCCTGGAATTCGTGGACATAGCCGGTCTTGTGCGCGGCGCTTCCAAGGGCGAGGGGCTGGGCAACAAGTTTTTGTCCAACATACGGGAGGTCGACGCCATTGTACATGTGGTGCGCTGCTTCGAGGAAGCCGACGTCGTGCATGTGGACGGGGACGTCAACCCTGCCCGCGATATAGAGACTGTGAACCTCGAGCTGGTATTCGCGGATATCGACATCGTCCAGCGGCGGCGTGACAAGGCTCAAAAAGCCGCCAAGGCCGACAAAAAAATGCTGGCCGAGGCAGAGCTCTTGGAAAGGCTCATAGCGCATCTCGAAGACGGCAAGCCCGCCCGCAGCTTTGAGCGCAGCGAGGCCGAGAGTATAGTTATTTCCGAAATGCCGCTGCTCTCGCAAAAGCCTGTAATATACGCCGCAAACATGGGGGAGGACGATTTTAAATCGGACCTTTCAAAGAACCCGCGCTACATGATACTATGCGAGATTGCGAAATCCGAAAAGGCCGAAGTCATGCCAATTTGCGCCAAAATTGAGGAAGAGATATCCGACATGACAGAGGAGGACAAGCTGCTGTTCCTGGAGGAGCTGGGGCTTAAAGAGTCCGGACTGGACAGAATCATCCAGACGGGCTACTCTCTGCTGGGACTGATCAGCTACCTCACAGCCGGCAAGCCCGAGGTGCGCGCGTGGACTATTACAAAAGGCACGAAAGCCCCGCAGGCGGCGGGCAAGATACACACGGACTTTGAGCGCGGCTTTATACGCGCCGAGGTCGTAGCCTACGACGACCTGATGGTCTGCGGCGGCATGCAGGCCGCAAAGGAAAAAGGCCTTGTGCGGCTGGAAGGCAAGGAATATGTAATGCGCGACGGCGACGTGGTGCTGTTCAGGATTAATGTGTAGATAAGCGAACTGTTGAGTACAGAAAACCGCTCCCTGCATATGCACGGAGCGGTTTTCTGTGTCTGGGTCCAAGCCTCACGCCGAAGGCGCCTGCTTCATATCCCTTAATTCCAGCAGCTTGTTCTTCAGCTCGCCTTCGATGCGCCTTAGCTCGCCCTCTGCCTCACGGCGTTTCTGGCGGCCGTCGGACTGTATTTGCAGCACCTCGTCCAGGGTCTGTATGAGCGACTGGTTGGTGTGGCGCAGGGTCTCTATATCCACGATGCCGCGCTCTGATTCCTTGGCGGCGTCCACGGTGCTGGCCTTGAGCGTATCTGCGTTGCGGCGGAGCAGCTCGTTCGTGATCTCAGTCACCTGCCGCTGCGCCTGTATCGCGCCCTGCGAGTGCGCAATCCCTAACGAAAGCACCATCTGGTTCTTCCAAAGCGGGATCGTGTTCATCAGCGAGGTTTGAATCTTTTCCACGAGGATCTGATTCGTGCTCTGCACCAGCCTTATCTGCGGGCCCATCTGCACAGAGATCGTCCGCGTGAGGTCCAAGTCATAGAGCTTTTTGTCAAAGCGGTTGGCCATGTCCGCAAGATGATTGGCGGCCTGCGCGTCCTCGGGCCGGCCGGACGCCCGAGCCGCCTCCTGCATGGCGGGTATTTCTGTTTCGTTTATCTCGCGCAGTTTCTCGCGGCCCGCCAGGATATACATGGTGAGTTCTTTAAAGTAGGCGAGGTTTTTTTCGTACATTTTGTCAAGCAGGGCTATGTCTTTGATAAGGACGATCTGATGCCGCTCCAGCGAGCCGCAAATCTTGTCTATATTAGCCTCCACCGAGCTGTACTTCGCTTTCATGGCCTCCATTTGGTTCTGCTGCTTTTTAAACAGGCCAAGCAGGCCCTTTTGCTCGTTTTCGGGCGAAAACCCGCGCAGTTCGGTCACGAGGCCGGTGAGCATTTTGCCCACCTCGTCCATGTCCTTGGTGCGCACGTTGGATAAGGCGCTCTCGGAGAAATCCGAGATTTTTTTCTGTGCGGCGTTGCCGTATTGCAAAATCTGAGTCGAGTTGGTGACGTCTATTTTCTGCGCAAACTCGCGCACCATAGCGCGCTCGGCGTCGGTGAGCGGATGAGTTGCGGCTTCTATAGCGTCTGCCTGTTCGGCGGGGGATATAAGCTCCTGCGGGTCCGGGAACACAGGTTCCGGGGCAAGGGTAAGCTCTATGCCGCTGTTGTCGGTCGCGCCGTTTGTTTCATTATTTGTCATTTTCATCAACCTCGCTTATTATTTCTGTTTCTTCCTGTATACCGCGCTGGCGCATCATGGCCAGCATCATGTCTATATCAAGTGAGATATCTACGGCCTTGTCAAGGTACAGGCTGTCGAGTTCGGCGCTGAAAGTTTCAACGATACCGCCCATGGAATCCTCGATCTTTTCGGTGGAGGCCGTAATATTTTCTCCTTTAAAGGTTTCGCGGGAAAAATCGCGGTAGCTGGCGAGCAGCTTAATTGTCGTAGGCAGGTAGTAATTCATAAACTGGCGAATCTGCCTGAGCTTTTCGGGGTGCTTTTCAATAAAGGCGAATATCTGCCGCGTAATATTCAACAGTTCTGCGCAGGGCTCCAGCATTTTTGGCGCGGTGATAGCCAGAGAAAGCTCATTGAGTTCCTTTAGGTTCGCAACTGACGCGTTTAAGAATTCGTCCATGGTCTCGTTCCCGGTATTGATGGGCTCGGGCGGCGGAGGAGGCGGAACGTCGCAGACCTTTTTCTTGAGCACCGTGACATGGGGCGTCTTGACGATACACAGTATGCATACCCCAAACGAGATTACGCCCGCGAAGATTAAATCCCAAAGGCCTGTGAAGGGTTTTATCACGGCATATCCCGCGAACACGGCGGGCAGCGCGATAAGCGGTTTAAAAGAGGGCCGCGCGTCCTCCTCAAAATAAACGTCCCCGTTGCGGAGCTGCAAAGGCGGCGCATTGTCCGGCCTAAGCACCCATTCACCGCGCTCAAAGTCGATCTCCGAGCCGGGAAAGTAGCCTTTATTTTCCAGCCTTTGAAGGTCCCGGATAAGGCATGTTAGATCCTGCTTGCACAGCAGCGCGAGCGACTGCAGGCTTTCGCGGTTTTTATACTCTGTAGCCGCCGCCAGCTTTTTATAGCTTGAAGAAAGTCTGCACGACATGAACCCGTAATATACAAGAAACGCGCCGACAGTGATAAACGTTATCTGCAAAAGCTGGCTTCCAACGTACAAAAATCCCCTGCCGCGCCAGAACACCAACGCCAGAAGCAGAATTATCGACGAGGACAGCCCGATCCAAAAGCCCGCGAAGATTTTCGCCACGCCAAAGCCGTACTGCCACTGCGCCTTTTTTTTAGGATTTTCCATAGTTTTCATATCTTCACCCGATTCGCCAAAATTCTCTGTTGATAATATTAGTGTAGCAAACGGGCGGCGGTGAAGTCAATGAAAAAGCCAATTCTTCATGTGTTTTTAATGTAGCTTAAAATTATTTACAATGTTTGCAATGTATGGCACCCCGTTCAACCTAAAACATGACAATAACGCAATTGAGTGTGTAGGGCGCGGCCTTAAGGACGCGCCGCAGATTTAGCTATGCCACGGGGCGTCTGGGAGCCGCCCCCTACTGTCAACTGTCAACTTGTCCAGCGCTCTTATTACCGCTTCTGCCGTTCGATGCGGCAATTCAAGCGTGTCGCCGGCCGGCCGCATCTCGTCAAGGGCGTGTGCGTCTGACGAGCGCATGAACCGCACTCCACAAAGCGCCGGATGCGCCGCGCGCAAGCTTACCGCGTCCGCGAAAGGGGAGATTTCGGCACAGGTGAAGCCCGGCTCCGGCGGAAACCCGCCCAGATTGGCGAGCACCGAGAACGAGCTCCGGTCTATGTGGGAAGGGTAGCAAAAGCCGCCAAAGCGCCGCACCAGCGCGGGGGCCTCGTTTATCGGAACCGAGCTTGCTGACAGAAGCAATGGCTCTACTTCGCCCGTGACGCGGTCGTTCTCATCCATGATGAGCTGAGGGCCGAAAATCTCGGGCACGTTCCTTATGGGCGGTATACCTTTCGAAACCTCGGCGGCGAAGTCCTCGGCTTCGTCAAGACCAGGAAAAAGGCAGACAACATGGACCTCTTCCGCCGTGCAGAGTTCCATTCCGGGTATCACCGCAAGCCCCGCGGCCTTTCCGGCGCGCATAACCGCCCCGCAGTTTTTGCAGCTGTTGTGGTCGGTCAGCGCAATGATATCAAGCTCCAGTAGCACCGCGAGATTCACGATGTTTTGGGGCGTCATCTCCAAGTCCCCGCAGGGCGAGAGGCAGGAGTGTATGTGAAAGTCGTAATTGAACCGCATCGGACTAAATAAGCCCGCTAAGGGCTACGGCTAGTTCGTAGGCCGGCTTATGGCCGCGCAGCACCGGTATTTCACTCTTGCGCGCGGCCTCAAGCGCCGCCTCGTCCATAGGGGAGCCGTCGCAGAGCACGATGCAGGAGATATCCGCGAGCCTTGCCACGGCTACGGCGTTTACGTTGCCCATAACGGTGATCCACGCGTCGCCGGCCTTGGCCCGGCCCATGACCCAGCTTAACAGGTCGCCGATATAGCAGCCGGTGACTTTTCTGTCAAGGTTTGAGCCGTTATGCGTTTCCAGCGAGAGCGCCGAAGCGAGATTTTCTACGGTCATAACACAAAGACCTCCTGCCGATTGTAGGGGGCGGCTTCCCAGACGCCCCGTGGCATCGCTAAATTTGCGGCGCGTCCGGGAGGCCGCGCCCTACAGGCTCAATTGCATAATTGAAATTAATTATTGTCGCCGTCGGCGAATCTCGGGTCGAACGAGAGGTTTATCCCGGCGGTCTGGGCCTGCTTGCGCAGGATGAACTGGCAGTCGTTAAGGATCGACTTGCCTGTGACGATATCCTCCGCAAGCGCCCGGCAGGAGGGCGCGCCGCACGCGCCGCAGTCAAGCCCCGGCAGCTCTTCGGAAATGCCGTCGAGTTCGCTCATCAGCCGCATGGCTTCATTAAGGTCGTCCGAAAGCTTCATAACGCCCGCGTACTCGAGTTTTTCATTCCACCTGACGGAGTCCGCCGGGTTTTCAAGCTTGTTGAGCGACACGGGCAGGTACTTGCGCAGGCGCTGCACGCGGGCTTTTGTGACATAGGGGTTTTCCACGGTAAGCACGCCGCCCACGCAGCCTCCGTGGCAGGCGTTGAGTTCTATAAAATCAAGCTCGCCCAGACGCTCGCTCTCTAGCTCTTCCAAGACAGAGATCACGTTTTCCATGCCGTCGGCCGCGAGATATTTTTCGCGTATGAGCGCGGAGCTTTCGCCGCCGCTGCTGGCCCAGCTGACGCCGATGATCCCGCTTTCTGCGGATTTAATCGGTTTTTTTATCTTATTCATGGCTTCCGCCAGCTTTGGATACAGCTCAGAAAGCGCAAGGGCGCCGTCCACCCACGAGCGCTCCATACCTATAGGCTGGATGATATCCGTCACCTTTGCGGGGCAGGGAGTGATAAAAAAGACGCCGATATCCTCAAAGGCAAAGCCTGTTTTTTCACGAGCCTGTTCCTTGGCGAGTCTGGCCGCGTACTGCATCGGCGCCAAAAGCGGCAGCACCGAGCCGCAGAGTCCCGGAAACTTAACGCGGATAAGCCGCACCACGGCGGGGCAGGCAGAACTGATAACGGGCTTTGAGAGCTGGTTTTCCTTCATCAGCTTTCGTGTTGCGTCAGAGATTATCTCGGCGGCCTTTGAGACCTCGAAGACGTCGTCGAAGCCCAGGTCTACAAGCCCGCTTAGAATATAGTCGACGTCGTCCAGATTGTTAAACTGGCCGTAAAGCGTGGGCGGCGGCAGCGCCACCGTGTATTTGTATTCGGCGAGCTTTGCTATGTCGTCGTACATAGCGCGCTTGGCGCGGTGCGGGCACAGGCGGATACACTCGCCGCAGTCGATGCAGCGCTCGTTTATAATTCGGGCCTTGCCGTCGCGCACGCGTATCGCCTCTGTGGGGCAGCGCTTTATGCAGTTGGTACAGCCCTTGCATTTTTCTTCGTCCAGTGTAACGCTGTGGTAAAACTCAGGCACGTAAAAGCACCCCCGGATAGTAGTTAGAGAATAGAAAATAGAAAATAGTAGAACGCTTTAGCTTCAACGCGTGATTCAGAAAGGCGTGCGCGAATGTCTCGAACTGTCAACCGTCAACTGATTTTGCCTTAACAGTGATATACATGTTGGTGCCGACTCCAACGGCGGAGTCTATTCGCATATCGTCGGCGAATTTTTTAATGTTCGGCAGGCCCATGCCCGCGCCGAAGCCCAGCGAACGAACTTCGTCGGGGGCCGTGGAATAACCCTCCTGCATGGCGAGTCCGACATCCGGGATGCCGGGTCCCGAATCCGCCAGCACGACTTCGACCCTATCGGGATAGATATCTACAGTGATCGCGCCGCCGTTCGCATGGATGACCATGTTGATCTCGGCCTCGTACATGGCAATAGCCACGCGGCGTATGGCGTCAGAATCATAGCCAAGCTGCTTGAGCAGGGCTTTTACCTTGCCCGAAGCTTCTCCGGCCCGGGTGAAGTCGTCGCCGGTCACATCGTAGACCTTGCGGATCGGTTGCATCAGTCTTCACTTCCCCCGCCAAGTCCTTTTGAGTAAAGCTTGCCGCATGCGGAAAACATGCGCTCGCCGGAGGATAACAGGGCGATCCCGCGCTCTTTCGCGAGATCCACAACGTCCGGCCCGGGGCGTTTGCCGCGCACGAAGACGATACACTTTACGTCAAGCATCTCGGCGGTGCGCACGGCCTGCGTATTCAAAAGCCCTGTCAGAAGTACGCCCGGCTCCTCGGCGAAAGCCAAAACGTCGCTCATCAGGTCGCTGGCGCAGGCGTGGGATATCTCAAGTTCCGGATCTTCGCAGCAAATTACCTCGGCGTCCAGAATTTTAATAATTTCAGATGCTTTCAAGCGGCTCTCTCCCTATCATAAAATAAAATCTTGCCGTCTGTATGTAATTTTTCATTGTTAATTGTCAACTGTTAATTGTAATTATACCACGTCTGTCAAACCAAAGTTTTTGTATCAGGCTACAAATTTTTGATATAAATTATATCTATATAATACAACACATTTAAGCATAACGCTCGTAAATAGAGGGAAATCAACCGTTTTACGTTAAAATGCTCCAAATTGATGCTGGGTTTACCCATGACAAGCGCATGACTGGAATAAAGACCCTCTTTTATATTCAGGCAAATCGCTGGATTTTTCCCTGTGAATTTGTTATAATTTTTTTATGTCTGGCTCATACTGTTTGGAGGCTGAGTAAATGCGCGAACTTTCGCTGAACGTGATGGATATTGCGCAAAACTCCGTTTCGGCAGGCGCCTCGCTAATAGAAATTGGCGTTGCGGAGTCCGGAGGCGAGCTCGTAATATCGATCCGCGACAACGGCCGCGGCATGAGCGCAGAGACGGCCGCCAGAGTCACCGACCCGTTTTACACGACGCGCACGACCCGCGACGTCGGCTTGGGCGTGCCGCTGTTTAAAATGGCGGCGGAGCAGACCGGCGGCGGCTTGGAGATCAGCTCGGAGCCGGGCGTGGGGACCCTTGTGACCGCGCGGTTTATAACCGGGCACATAGACATGACCCCGCTGGGCGACGTAAACGAGACCGTTGTGCTGTTAATTTCCTGCAATCCGGAGCTCGACTTCGTTTACACCCGGAAGAAAGACGGCAAGAGCTTCACTCTCGACACCCGCGAGGTCCGCGAGATACTGGGCGCCGGTGTGCCGCTCAACGGCTCCGATGTAACCATGTGGCTGCGTGATTGGCTTAAGGAGAATGAAGATGAGTTATTGTAAGGGCGAACTGTGTTCGCCCGCAGTTTGGTGAATTTTTAAGTAAAAAACGGGCGAACACAGTTCGCCCCTACATTGCAATTTAATTATCGGAGGGAGCAGATTTAATGAAATCACTGGAAGAGCTGAAAGCTTTGCGCGACAAGGCGCGCGAAAACATGGGACTCCGCGAGGATAACCCGGAGGCCGTGCGCGTCGTGGTGGGCATGGCTACCTGTGGTATCGCCGCGGGGGCAAGACCTGTACTGACAGCCTTGATGAACGAGGTTTCTAAGGAGCGCGGCGCCAATCCCAAGCTTGGCGATGTGATAATCGGGCAAACCGGGTGTATTGGTATCTGCCAGTACGAGCCTGTGGTGGAAGTTTTCGAGCCCGGCGGCGGAAAGACCACCTATGTTAAGATGACTCCCGAAAGGGCTGTCAGGGTCGTACACCGGCATCTGATAGGCGGCGAGGTCGTGAGCGAATTCACGATTGGCTCGGTTGGTAAATAAGGAGGAGATAATATGATACGTTCCAGTGTTTTGGTGTGCGGGGGGACAGGCTGCACGTCTTCCGGAAGCGAAAAGGTCATCGCCGCTTTTGAGGAAAACCTTGCGCAGGCGGGACTTTCGGAGGAAGTAAAGGTTGTGCGGACAGGCTGCTTCGGTTTGTGCGCGCTTGGCCCGATCGTCATTGTCTACCCCGAGGGCACGTTTTACTCCCGTGTCAGCGAGGACGACGTCCCCGAGCTTGTAAGCGAGCATCTGCTAAAGGGCAGAATAGTTCCGCGCCTCGTCTACGACGAGACCTTAAGCGAATCCGGAGAAGTCTCTTCCCTTGACGACACGGGCTTTTACAGGAAGCAAAAGCGCGTGGCCCTTCGCAATTGCGGCGTCATTAACCCCGAGGATATAAACGAGTACATAGCCTACGACGGCTATCAGGCTCTTGGAAAGGTCCTAACGGAAATGACGCCGGAACAGGTCGTGCAGACTATCAAGGACTCCGGCCTGCGCGGGCGCGGCGGCGGCGGATTTCCCACCGGACTCAAATGGAGCTTTGCCGCAGCGCAGCCGCCCGGTGTAAAATATGTCTGCTGCAACGCCGACGAGGGCGACCCGGGCGCGTTTATGGACCGTTCGGTGCTTGAGGGCGACCCACACGCGCTTATCGAGGCCATGGAGATAGCGGGCTATGCCATAGGCGCACAGCAGGGTTATGTGTATATCCGCGCGGAGTACCCGATAGCCGTGCGCCGCTTACAGATAGCAATTGACCAGGCCCGTGAAAACGGCCTGATTGGAAAGAATATATTCGGAACAGACTTCAGCTTCGACCTGGAGCTCAGGCTCGGCGCGGGCGCGTTTGTCTGCGGCGAGGAGACCGCGCTCATGACCTCCGTAGAGGGCCACCGCGGCGAGCCGAGACCCCGCCCGCCGTTCCCGGCAGTCAAGGGCCTGTTCGGCAAGCCCACGGTGCTAAACAACGTCGAGACTTACGCGAACGTGCCGCGCATCATACTTTTGGGCGCTGAGTGGTTCGCCTCAATGGGTACCGAGAAATCAAAGGGAACCAAAGTATTCGCGCTGGGCGGAAAGATCAACAACACCGGACTTGTCGAGGTCGAGATGGGTATCACCCTGCGCGAGATAATAGAGGAGATCGGCGGCGGATGCCCGGACGGCAAGAAGTTCAAGGCGGCGCAGACCGGCGGGCCGAGCGGCGGATGTATCCCCGCGAGCCTTATCGACACGCCTATCGACTACGACAATCTAATCGCTATCGGCTCCATGATGGGTTCCGGCGGCATGATCGTCATGGACGAGGACAACTGTATGGTCGACATCGCGCGGTTTTTCCTGGACTTCACAGTGGACGAAAGCTGCGGCAAGTGCACTCCCTGCCGGATTGGCACCAAGCGTCTGCTGGAGCTGCTTGAGAAAGTGACGCAGGGCAGGGGCACGCTGGCAGACCTTGATAAAATGGAAAAGCTCTGCTATTACATCAAGGAAAACGCGCTCTGCGGCCTGGGCCAGACAGCCCCAAACCCGGTGCTCTCCACGCTGCGGTACTTCCGAGACGAATACGAGGCGCACGTGGTCAAAAAGCAGTGTCCCGCCCATGTGTGTAAGGCCCTGATGAACTACGTGATACTGCCCGAAAAGTGCACCGGCTGTACGCTGTGCTCGCGCGTATGCCCCGTTAACGCGATTTCCGGCACGGTGAAGAACCCGCACAAGATCGACACCGATCTTTGCATCAAGTGCGGCGCCTGCGAAGCAAAGTGCAAATTCAAGGCGATCGTGAAGGAATAGGAGGGAACAGTCATGGCCAATGTTAATATAAAGATAGACGGAAAAAGTCTCTCGGTAGACGCCGGGATGACTATCCTTGAAGCTGCCCGCGACGCCGGTATAGAGATCCCCACGCTGTGCTACCTCAAGGAGATAAACCAAATAGGCGCGTGCCGCATCTGCGTGGTGGAGGTAAAGGGCGCGAAGACGCTCTAAAGGGCGCGAAGACGCTCGTCACCGCCTGCACATATCCTGTCAACGAGGGAATGGAGGTCTTTACGAACACGCCAAAGGTGTTCGAGTCCCGCAAGACCACCCTTGAGCTGATACTCTCCACACACGACCGCAAATGTCTTTCCTGCGTGCGCAGCGGCAACTGCGAGCTCCAGCGCCTGTGCTGGCTGTTCGGAGTCGACAACGAGCTCGAGTACGAGGGAGAAAACCATCGCTACGACTTTGACGACTCCGCCATGCACATGTACCGCGACAACAACAAGTGCATACTCTGCCGCCGCTGCGTGGCCGCCTGCGAAAACCAGCAGGCCGTAGGAGTCATCGGCGCGAACGACCGCGGCTTTGCCACGCATATCGGCTGCGCGTTTGAGCAGGACCTGGACGAGGTGGCCTGCGTCTCCTGCGGGCAGTGCATAGTGGTCTGCCCCACGGGCGCGATCGCCGAAAAGGACCAGACCCAGAAAGTCTGGGACGCTCTGGCGGACCCGAACAAACATGTTATCGTGCAGACTGCGCCGTCAATCCGCGCGACTATCGGCGAAGCGTTCGACATGCCCGTCGGGACCGACGCCACCGGCAAGATGGTCGCATCCCTGCGCCGCTTGGGCTTTGACGGCGTCTACGACACGGATTTCGCCGCCGACATGACTATCATGGAAGAGGCCAACGAGTTTGTAGAGCGCGTGAAGAACGGCGGCCCGCTGCCGCTCATCACGTCATGCTCGCCCGGATGGGTCAAGTACTGCGAGCACTACTATCCCGAGTTTATCAGGAATCTTTCCAGCTGCAAATCCCCGCAGCAGATGTTCGGCGCTATCGCCAAGACCTGGTACGCCAAGGAAAAGGGAATTGACCCCAAGGATATATTCGTCGTGGGCGTCATGCCCTGCACGGCCAAGAAGTTCGAGGTCGGCCGCGAGCACGAGAACGCTGCGGGCGTGCCCGATTGCGACGTAGCGCTCACCACCCGCGAGATCAGCCGCATGATCAAGCGCGCGGGGCTGGAGTTTGACAAGATGCCCGACGAAGAATTCGACACGCCTTTCGGCCAGTCCACGGGCGCCGCGACGATTTTCGGCGCGACTGGCGGCGTTATGGAGGCAGCCCTGCGCACGGCGGTGGAGTGGATCACCGGCGAGGAGCTAAAGGCGCTCGACTTTAAAGAAGTTCGTGGCACAGACGGCGTCAAAGAGGCAACCTACAAGGTGGGAGACCTGGACGTCAACGTGGCCGTGGCAAGCGGGCTCGCCAACGCTCGCGACCTTTTGGAGCGCGTTAAGAAGGGCGACAAGCAGTACCATTTCATAGAGATAATGGGTTGCCCGGGCGGCTGCGTAAACGGCGGCGGCCAGCCGGTGCAGATGGCGCACGTGCGCAACTTCACCGATCTAAAAGCCCTGCGCGCGGCGGTGCTCTACAATCAGGACGGCGCGAACACGTACCGCAAGTCCCACGAAAACCCCAGCGTCAAAAAGCTTTACGATGAATTTTTTGGCAAGCCCGGCAGTCACAAGGCCCACGAAATCCTGCACACCAGCTACAAGGCCAGGGAGCATTTTTAAAAATAGCGGAGGGGGACGCGCAGTCCCCCTCCTGACTTATAACCCATGAAACAGAGCAGAACCCCCCAATTTGCTGAATGTTGTTTTATTCCGTTTCATCAACAACAGAACGGGTATGAGCGAGACCCACCATTATGTCGTACTCACGGTTCATTTTCATAATAACCGATATTGTCAGAGGTATTATAAAGCTGATTTATCCCTTTCCCCCAAACGCCTATCTTTGCCGAATCGGGATAAAACGCCACGTCAACGTCATTTTTGGTATCAAAGTCTATATATACCAGCATATCCTTTTCGCTTGCGTTTGTCAGCTTGTGCGCGCCGGATTCCTCTGCGGGAAAAAACAAAAAATCACCCGCCTTCACTTTCCGCTCTCCCGCAGGGGTCCTGAGAACGGCGCGCCCGCTGATAATATAGAAAACCTCTTCGTTTTGGGTGTGGTAATGGTAAGGATAAGCCGACTTGCCCGGAGGAATCTCATACACGGAAACTTTACATTGTCTCGCAGCGTCTTGTGGGACTATATGACGCCTGAAATATTCATAGTCTTTATGCTCGTTTTTATGCTTTTGCGGAGCGTCTTCCGCCCTTATATGTATAATTTCGTCCACGGCGCACCTCCCATGATTTTTTTCTTTACGCCTCTTCGGGCAGATTCGCTTATCTCTGCCGGGCTTTCAGAAAATCAGCCGGTGTGATTGCCTGGACAGGCGACCCTTGAAAATCCTTGATGTTGCGTGTTATTATATACTCAGCCCTTGCTTTTTTCGCGCAGACAGACACCAGCGCATCCTCGTAGTCACTTACTCCGACGTCAAGCGCGCTAATACAGTCGGTTTTGTCCACACCGGCGGTCTGGAAAGCGCCCAACAGCTTGACGATGACAGCTCTCGCGCTCGCGGAATCTTGCAGGGCCTTGCGCGTAACATAATAAATATCCGTAATCGTGCTGGCGGTGAGCCATACCTTCGCTTTGCCGATAATCAGCCGGTCAATGCACGCAAGCGCGTCTGCGGCAAACGGTTCGCGCTTAAGGACATAGTCGAGAATCACATTTGTGTCAATCAAGACTGTCATAACGCTTGCCCCTTTCAGCGTGGATTGCTTTTTTAATTTCGGCGTCGTCCATACTGGAAAACTCCGAATCGGCAAGTATACCGAACAAGGAGCGCAATTCTGAAAGAGTGGCGTCCTCTTCCTTGACAAGTTTCGCGATTTTGCGTCCATTGCGCGTTATAATAATTTCTTCGGCGGAAACCATGTCAAGATATCTGCCGAGATTGGTTTTAAACTCTGTTGAAGAAACCAGCATAATAAGCCCTCCTAAAAGTACTGTACCTTATATTAAGTATAACCAAAATCGGACGATTTATCAATAGATGTTCGATTAAACAATTGAAATTAATTAATCAATCATAACGGTTGCACTCCACATACTAAAAAGCTTATGATAAGCACTAAAACCACAAATACGGTTAAAGCCACGCATGTTATTTTTTAAGCTTATCTAACATTTTTCACCAAGCTTCCAAGCCTCAAAGTTAAAACTTGCTTTTCCGGGCCGTTACAGTTCTACAGTCAAATCATACCACAACATGCCAAAAAGTCAAAACTCCCCGTCCGTTGCCGAGCGGGGAGCTTTGGTTTTTACTTCTCCGCCAAAAACCAAAACCATGGGGGGAGCGGGTGGTGCGGGGGATAGTACGGAAACACAGGCAGGGCGCTCATGCTTTTTTGATAACCCTTTCCGTTGGTGCGCCGTTCCCCGCGCGCTTTCGCAGGCGCCTGGGGGATGCGGTCGGCAAACCTGTAAGTGTAGTTGTTAGGCATAGTATTCAACTCCGATCATAGGGGATTTTAAGGCGGCGTTACAGTTTATGCTGGGAAAATGCGCGCGGTTACGAAAGCGGACCAGCAGGGCGCGGCGGCTGCGGCGAAAAAAAGCAATAATAAAGCGAAACCGGCACTTTTGCGGCGCCTAATGAATAGAATTAGACATAAATGAAAAATGAGGTGTCTGTGTGAGAATACCCGCAAAGCAAAAGAACCGCATGATAAAGCGGCCTTTAAACGCGCTGTTTTTTGTTGCCGCGGTAGCGCTGGCGCTTTTTGTGTGGGTGGATTTTTCCATGAGACCGGCGGTGGAAAGAATACTTGAATATGAGACACAGGTCTTCGCCTCAAGGCTTATAAACGAGGCGATACTTAGCCAGGCGGACACAGACGACGACTACGGCGAGCTCGTGCGCGTGACCCGCAATGCGGACGGCGTGGCGACGTCGCTCGAAGCTGACATGGCAGCCGTGAACAGGTACAAGTACAACGTCACAACCTCCGTGCTCAAGGAGCTTGAAAAGCGGGAAAACCAGGAGATACTGCTGCCGATAGGCACCGTCATAGGCAACCAGTTCACCTCCGGGCGCGGTCCCAGCGTCGCGATAAAGGTTATTCCGGCGGGATATGTCCAGACAGACGTCTTCAACTCGTTTACGGCGGCGGGCATAAACCAGACTCTGCACCGCATAATGATGCGCGTAAACGTCAGCATGACGGCCGTGTTGCCGGGCTACAGCGTCAGCACCGAGACCGAGACCAGCTTTTGCATAGCCGAGACCGTGATTGTCGGCGAAATCCCGGACGGCTACGCGGCGATAGACGGCACAAAGTTTTTAGAGAATGCGGAGTAGGAATACTGGAACTGGCATGGTGAGGTGTGGTATAATAAATAATACAAATCTGTTGTTGTCTGTAGGGGCGAACTGTGCTCGCCCGTGTAATTATGCGGGCGAACACAGTTCGCCCCTACAATGTAATGCAAAACAAAAAGACAAAGGACTGTACCAAATGGATGAAAACACCGCGCATATCAGGATAAAAGAACTCCGCGCAGAGCTTGAGCGGCACAACAATTTATACCATGTCATGGACGCCCCCGAGATAGGGGATTACGAATACGACATGCTGCTGCGCGAGCTTGAAACGCTGGAGGAGCGGTTCCCGCAGTTTTTGGATGAAAACTCGCCCACGGCGCGCGTAGGGGGCAAGGCGGGGGCCAGCTTCGCAAAGGTGACCCACAGTGTGAGGATGGGTTCGTTACAGGACGTGTTCAGCTACGACGAGCTGCGCGCGTTTGACTCAAAGGTCCGCGAAAAAGCGGACAAGCCCGTGTATGTGGTCGAACCCAAAATAGACGGGCTTTCGGTCTCGCTGGAGTATGAAAACGGCCGCTTTGTGCGGGGAAGCACGCGCGGGGACGGCGACACCGGCGAGGACATAACCCCAAACCTGCGCACGGTAAAGTCGGTTCCTCTTGCGCTGGCGGGCGGCCCCGCGTTTCTGGAGGTGCGCGGAGAGGTTTTTATGCCGCGAAAAAGCTTTGAGCGGGTGGTGGAAGCGCAGGAGCTAAACGACGAGACGCCGTTTAAAAACCCGCGAAACGCGGCGGCGGGCTCTCTGCGGCAAAAGGACGCGAAGATCACGGCCTCGCGCGGGCTGGATATTTACGTGTTTAACGTGCAGCGGATAACCGGCAAGAAGCTTTCGGGCCACAGTGAGAGCCTGGACTACTTAAAAGGCCTGGGCTTTAAGGTTTCGCCAAGCTACGACACATTTACAGACGCGGAGGGCGTCATAGCGGAAATCGAGCGGCTGGGCCAAATGCGGGGTAAATTCCCCTTTGACATAGACGGCGCGGTCGTCAAGCTTGACGATTTTGCGCAGAGAGCACTATTGGGCGAAACCAGCAAATTCCCCAAATGGGCCGCCGCGTTCAAGTACCCTCCGGAGGAAAAACCCACCAGATTGCTCGAGATTCAGGTGAACGTGGGGCGCACCGGCGCGCTGACGCCCACGGCGGTGTTTGAGCCGGTAACTCTGGCCGGCACCACCGTGACGCGGGCGGTGCTGCATAATCAGGATTTTATAAACGAAAAAGGAATAGCCATAGACGACGAGATAGTGGTGCGAAAGGCCGGAGACATCATCCCGGAGGTCGTCGCGGTTAAAACCCGCGGCGGCGGAGAGCCATATAAATTGCCGGAGCTTTGCCCCTCCTGCGGGGCAAGGGCCGTAAGGCCGGAGGGCGAGGCGGTGCTACGCTGCCCCAACCTCGCGTGCCCGGCGCAGCTTTTGCGGAACCTCATCCACTTTGCGAGCCGCGACGCCATGAATATAGACGGCCTGGGAAGGGCGGTCTCGGAAAATCTGGTAAAGGCGGGGCTTGTAGATTCACCGGCAGACATTTACATCCTTGACGCCGCAAAGGTAAGCGGGCTGGAACGCATGGCCCAAAAGAGCGCCGCAAACCTTTTGGCGGCCATAGAGGCCAGCAAGGGCCAAGACGTTGCGCGGCTTATATTCGCGCTGGGAATACGCGGTATTGGCCAGCGCGCGGCGCAGCTGCTGGCGCGGCGTTTTGGCGACATGCGGTCGCTTATAAATGCCGCGCGGGAGAATGTTCGCGAGATCGAGTCGGTTGAGGGCATGGGGCCGGTAATGACAAAAAACCTGACTGATTTCTTTTCGTCTGAGCAGAACCTGCGGCTCATAAGCCGCCTTGAAGAAGCGGGGTTAAACATGAAGAGCCTTTCGGCGGCGCCCGCCGGGGACGCGAAGCTTGCGGGAAAAACCTTTGTGCTAACGGGGACCTTGCCGTCCATGAGCCGCGCGGAAGCGCAAAAGCTGATAGAGGACGCGGGGGGAAAGGTCTCCGGCAGCGTTTCTAAAAAGACCGCCTACGTTGTGGCAGGCGAAGACGCCGGAAGTAAGCTCACGAAAGCGCAGGCGCTGGGAGTGCCGGTGTTATCAGAATCGGAGCTGATAGCCATGGTTGAAGGGTAAAAAGCATTTATAAAACGGCTTGCAACCACCCCGGCGCTTACGCGCCACCCCTCCACAGGAGGGGAATTCGTGCGGCCTGTCAGCCCCATTCCCCTCTATGGAGGGGTACGCCCGCAGGCGGGGGGGGTGGTTTACTACTAGAAAAAAATCAGGCCCCGCCAAGCGGGGCCTGATTTTTTGCCGTTATGTGATCAGCAGCCGCAGCCGCAATCACCGGCAGCAGAGCCGCAGGGATTCTGCACTACAGTGCTGACCTTTTCAAATGTGTCGACGACTCTCAGCGGGGGCTGCGGAACATAGTGGTAAACTGTTCTGGCGACCTTAAGCGGGGGTTGCGCCTCGTAGCGAACGCGCGAGAAGCTCTGGTTGCAGCCGTTGTTACAATTACAATTTCCCATGGAATAATCCCTCGTCAATCTATATAAATTTGCGCGGGCCGTTGTTCGCGGCTCCCGTAATCATTATATGCGCGTCGCGGATTTTGGTTATTTATGTTATTTTAAACATAATAAAACAAAAAACGCGCCACAAGTTTGTTATGTACTTTTGGCGCATATATGCTATACTTATAGGGCATGCGGGAGCGCAAACCAAAAAAATCCCGCATAACGCTAAAGGAGAATACCGCCGTTGTTAAAAGGGTTTAGAAACCGTATGCGCGAAAAGCGCGACAGCAAAGCCGCCGAGTTCTACGCCCATGTGGGGAATCTTTTAGAGAACGAACAGGTAAAGCAGCTGGGCAATTTTATCCAGCACAGATGCGTCACGCGCCTTCAGCACTCCATTAACGTAGCCTACAAAAGCTTCGTCATCTCGCGTTTTTTTGGGTGGGACGCCAAATCCGCCGCGCGCGCGGGGCTGCTGCACGACATGTACCACTACGACCGCCACATTAAGGGCTTAAAGATTAAACGGCATTTAAGGGGCCACCCCATGCTCGCGCTTAAAAACGCGCGGGAGATATGCGACCTTAACAAAATAGAGGAAGACATTATAAAAAAGCACATGTGGCTTATCACGCTGCGGCCGCCGCGTTACAGGGAAAGCTTTGTCGTCAGCTTTGTAGACAAATACTGCGCGTTAAAGGAGCTTGCGTCAAGCCTTAAGCCGCAGGCCGCCCGCACGGCCGGAGCAGGCATGAACACCACCGAAGCCGCGTAAAAATAATATAACATACATACCGCCGGAGAAGCTTTCCCCGGCGGTTTTGCCATGTTGATTTTATGGATAAATTATACATTTATATTACCAAATATAGCTATTATACCAAAGTTTAATTTTTTGTTAATAAATGTTAACAAAAGTCTTGTAAAAGTAACTAAGTTACATTATAATTTACCATATGTTACCTTGTTATTTTTTATCCATATAAGTCGAGATCCGGACATAGACGTGAATTAACAGAAAGACATTGGAGGAACAGACATGAAGACAAACTTTCTGCGCAAACCTTTAGCTATCCTTTTGGCGTTGATGATGACGCTGAGCATGGGCGTGACGCCCGTTTTCGCCGATATTGACGGCGAGACGAACGATGGCGATCCTATCCCATATGGAGGCGGTGAGTACAATATTGCAATCACAGTTGACGAAACGGCCTCCGGCGGCAATGCGACTTACTTCTTAAAGGCCGTGCCGGACCCGGCGACGTCAGGGGTAGAAGGCTTTGAGGATGAAGAGTTTGAAGTTGAGGAGGGGCAGGATACAGGGGAATATAAGTTTGATTTCCCCGCGAATCCCTTTGACGAACAAATTAAATGGGACTTTTTCGTGGCTGCCAGTGCAGGGGATTACGGCAATGACGCAGATTTTACGATAATGCAGGACTATGACGACAGCTCGCCTCCGCCCGCGACGCCGGCCGCGACGCCCACTATCCTGTCGGCCGTGGTGTCACCGATTGCCGCGGACGCCACGCAGATCGAAATAGATATTTCGCTGGAACAAGATCCTGATACCGACGTACCTGTTTACGCCAGGGCTTCCAGCGACGGCGGCAATAACTGGATAAACGAAACCGGTACGATTACAGGGCCTGGCACCGGTGACTCCACAACTGTTACTATAAGTATTGACGCAAACAATACCGGCTTGAACCGCACCTGGGTGGTCCAGGTGTCGCTGAACGCCGACTATTCTGACGCGACTGTTTCAGGCGGTATCATTCAGCCCCCGCTGGACACGCCGGACCCGGCGACGCCCGCCAAATTGGTTTCTGCCCAGGCCACGCCCGCGACGATAGCCCACGACGTAACGACTGTCTCCGTTACGGTAAAGCTGGATAAAGTCGCGTCTGGCGGTGTAACGGTAGACATTAAGGGCGTGCCAGACGGCGATGACATAAACGCGAAAACCGGTTCGGTTACCGTTCCCGACGGTGCGGACAGCGCGACGGGCACGCTGACTATTGCCCCGAATATTTCAACGACGGCGGACGTTCCGTGGGCGATAACCGCGAGTCTGAACGGGACCGATGTTTCCGCCGGTACAGTAACGCAGCTTAGGGCGCCGACGGCCGCGCTAACGGGTACTGCGACGATCAGCGACACCAGCCCTAGGGTCGGAGACACGCTGACAGCCTCGCTTGACGGAGGCAACAGCAGCGACCTGAGCTACCAGTGGAAAGTGGGCGGCACGAATGCGGGGACTAACAGCAACACTTATACCGTCGTTGCCGGCGACTTGGGTAAGCCGATAACAGTCGTTATCACCGCTGGAGACAAGAGCGGTCAGGTCGTGAGCGACCCGACAGACGCGGTAGCGGCGGCTCCTCCCCCGGCGAGTCCGGCGGTTATAGACGAAGTCACCGCCTCATCGGCAACTATAGAATATAACGAAGATATAATCGTCACGGTGAAGCTGGATAAAGCCCCGGCAACCTCCGCGGTCGTATACGTAAAGGCAAAGGCCTCCGGCCAAATGGACGTCGTCGCCAGCGCCGCGATTGCGTACCCTGCGGAAGTCTCGGGTTCTATCACATTGGATATCCCGGATAACGGTCCCGCGGCCGACGTGGAATGGACTGTCACGGCGTCACTTGACGGTGTGGGATATGCGGACGGCGAGGATATTACCGTCACGCAGCTTAAACAACCCACGCCCCCCGGCGCGCCCACAGGTCTGGTAGCGACGGCCGGCGACCAGCAGATAGAAATCTCGTGGACGCCCCCGTCCGTTATAGGCAGCAGCCCGATCACCGGTTATGAGTATTCGCTCAACGAAAGCGGTACATGGCAAACCGCCGGAACGGGAACAAGCTTTACAATAACTGGCCTGATCAACAACACAGAGTACAAGATCATCGTACACGCGGTCAACGCATTTGGCGCGGGTGCGTCGTCAAATGTAGCAACCGCGACGCCGTTCGCCGTCCCGCCCGTAGTGAAAACGGTCACTCCCGCGAAAGCGGAAATAGCATTTGACGAAGATATAACCGTCACGGTTTCGCTGGATAAAGCCCCGGCAACCTCCGCGGTCGTATACGTAAAGGCAAAGGCCGACAACCAAACGGACGTCGTCGCCAGCGCCGCCATTACAAGCTCCGGAACAGACTCGGCTCCTATCACATTGAATATCCCCGACAATGACACGGGGGCCGATATCGAATGGACTGTCGCGGCGTCGTTTGACAATGTTGGCTACGAAAACGCAAAGAATACTACCGTTACGCAGCTTAAAGCGCCGCTGCCCGCGACGCTGGCGATTCTGACTGTTGAAGCGCCCGACACCAAAGTAGCCGCCGAGGGTACGCCTTTAAACATCACGGTGACGCTGAACAGAGCGGTGTACACGGAAACGCCAGTCTATCTTCAATTCACCGCGACAGGAAAGCCCGATGTGTTCTATACGGATTCCATATCCGCGGGAACCAGCGCGGTTATCAGCGTGACCGACCTGCCAAGCAACGAGGATTCAAAGTCGGAACTCCAGTGGACGGTCGAAGCGTCGTTGGAAGACGGCGTTTTCCCGGGGACCGCGGCGCATCAGGACGTCTTTACGCAGCTCGGCATGACCTACCTCACCGGCGTAACGGCCGATTTTAGTGAAATAGCCGCGGACGTCACGACCATAACGGGTACTGTGACGAGGAACCATGCCATTGCGGCTGATACTCTGTTCCTTATCAGGGCGCAGCGCGCAGATGGACCGCCCGCCGGTGCCATCGGCAGAACAATAGCAAGTAATAACACAAGCGCAACGTACAGTATAACTATCCCCGCCAATACGGGTACAGAGTATATTGAGTGGACGGTCATGGCGGTATCGGACAATGTCTTTGACGGCTCGGACGGCGACGTGACCACGACAGTCAGGCAGCTTGCGCCCGCCCCGGCGGTACTTGACGCGGTAAGGTTCCTGAATACCGCCAATGTGGACGCTGACGGTGAAGTCAGGATCATTGAGGTAGAGCTGGACGAGGCTATGGCCGGCGAGACCGAAGTCTTTGTAAAGGTCGGAGCCGCAGACGGAGCCGACGCGCTGGAAGTAACCCCGATGCCTGTGATAGTCCCGGCGGGTGAACTCACCGCTACGGCGGCGGTCACAATACCCGCGAACCAAAGCTCCGACAACACTGTTACATGGTATGTCACGGCGTCGCTTGAGGACGATTACTCCGATCCCGAAAAAACGACCGTTACTCAGGACGCGGCCGTGCCGGAGCTTGAGTCTATTCAGGTCCCCGCGAATATCCCCGCCGCCGCAACCGAGATACCCGTTACGGTCACGCTTGACAAAGCAGCGCCCACCGGCGGCACGACCGTATATTTGACGGCGACTGACGGCACGACTTCACATACCGGCATCGTCACTGTCCCTGCGGGCAGCACGACCGGGACGGGGACTATTGCGATAGCCGCCAACACAGATCCGGCCGAGGTGGTATGGACGGTCACGGGTACGCTTAATGGCGATTATAACACGGGTGCAATAAACGCCGGCAATGCCGTGAAGCAGCTGGGGTATGTCCCGAAAGCCACTTCGGGCAACGTTATAGACACAGTAACGGCTTCTCCCGCGACCATGCCGGCCGAAGGCACGGTAATAGAAGTCACGGTAGCGCTGAAGAACGGCTTCGCGACTCCCGCGCAGCCCATTTGGGTCGAGGCGCAATCGGGAACGCAAAAAGCGTCAGCAATGGCCGTCATGCAAACGGACGCAGACAAAATTACGATCACTATAACCATACCCGCCAATACTAGTCCCACCGCGAAAGTGTGGAATATCAGGGCGGCGTTTGACGAAGAATTTATCGACAATCTTGAATACGCCCTGGATACGGTGACTCAGGATGGGTACGTGGCGCCGCTCACGCTGATAGAAGTCTCGCCGGGAGCGTCGAATATAGATTATGACGGCGAAATCACGGTAAATGTTGAGCTTAGCGAGTTAGTAGCAAGCGACACGACCGTGTATGTAAAAGCAATTCCCAACGGCGTCTCCGGGGACGCGGAAACGGTTGAGGTCACCGTCCCGCAAGGCAGCAAAACGGGAACGGGGACAATAACGATAGACCCGAACCTTACGGATACGGCAATAGTATGGGCTCTTACGGGGTCTCTGAATGCGGACTATGAGACTGACGCCGTTGACGGCACAATGAATGTGACGCAGGCGGCGGCGCCCCAGCCGGAGCTTGTATCGGTAGCGTTCGACAACGCTTCCAATGTGCCGGCCGCCGGTGGGGCCAGAGCAGTCACGATGACCGTTGAGTCGGTACCCGTTCCCACGACGGTCTATCTCAGGGTTGTGGATGATGACTCAAACACCGCGACTGTTGCGCCAGCGTCGGTGACAATACCGGCAGGCCAGACCGCAACGTCCGCCACGGTAACAATTCCGGAGAACCTGGGCGAGACACAGTTGAGCTGGGCTGTAGAAGCACACAAATACTTTCGATTCTGCAATTGAAAGTGACGGTGTGATTCAGGAAATAGCGGATCTTATCGGTACACCGAAGATTAGCAAAACTAATCCTGAAATAGGCGACGTGCTTACAGCCACGCTGGACGGCGGCAACAGCATTAACGAGAATCTGACCTACGAGTGGTTCGTGGGCGGCGTTTCGGCAGGGACCGACGACAGTTACAATGTAACGGCAGACGACCTGGGCAAGACCATAATAGTCGAGATCAATTCAACCACAAGGGGCGGCGGTGCGCGCAGCAGCTTGCCTACAGCCGCTGTAACGGCGCCCGCAAATCCCGTTCTGTCAATCACTGCGCCGGATATCGCCTACAACGCGCTTGAAATGGAAGGCACGATCGAGCTGACCAACGCCGCAGTCATTGAAACGACAGTCTATGTTAAGATACAGCGGGCCGGAGACGAACCGGAGATTTACGAGTCTGTATTTGAAGTCGGCGAGAAAGTCGTTCCGTTCACTTACAGCGGGTTCCCCGCCAACGGGACGGCAACCCCGATAGTATGGATGCTCACGGCGTCTCTTGACGAAAACTTTGCCACAGGCAACCAGACCGACACCGTTACGCAGGCGGCCATGCCGGATATCACGGTCAAGTCGGTCGCGGCCGGCAACGTTCCCGCCGGCGCCACAGGCGTAACCGTAACCGTGACGTTAAATAAACCCGCAGGCGCGGGCGGCGTGTTAGTCTATGTGATGCTTGAGGCGGACGGAAAGACTACGACCTATTGGCAGACTGAAATTGAAGAAGGAGAAACCAGTTATTCGGGCAATCTTCCAATCCCCGCCAACACGGCGCAAACGGCTGTAACATGGAAGCTTTCGGCGACAGTGGACGAAACCTACAGCGTAGGCTTTACAACCGACACGTTTGTTCAGGCGGCGGCAGCTAAACCGGCCGACCCCGACGACGATGACGAC
>QMCE01000746.1_pt1 | contig 31254 bp, 23 predicted proteins | sample 1821851 | NCBI WGS metagenome assembly QMCE01 (sample SAMN09453174, study PRJNA476694) | Termite gut metagenome, whole genome shotgun sequencing project. | isolation source: worker | host: Odontotermes sp. | place: South Africa:Pretoria | collected 2016-01-28 | reverse complement strand
CCCGATTGTTGGAGGACGGGCAATGGGAGGTCAGGGCGCAGGCCGCCAAGACGTTGGGAATGCTGCGGGACCGCAACGAACTCTGGCGTCTGGAGCGGGCGCTGGGTGACAAGGAATGGTGGGTTCGCTACAATGCGGCATGGGCGGTCGCACAATTTGAAGATTTGGAACCCTTGATTGCGCGGGTCAACCAAGGCGACGACCCGTTCGCCCGGGAAATGTTGGCTTATGCGCTGACGAACGCCGACTACGACGACAGGCAACTTGGCAGGCAAATGGCGATGTGACGCGGGAGGAGGCTGGTCATGCTTATTTCGGACGTATGGAACGTGTTAAGGTCGTGCATCCTATACGCCAATCGATTTTCCCTATTTTACGTGGCGACAATCAACCTTGTGTATTTCATCCAACTGGTATTGGCGTCGTTCAACATGGAGGGCTACCTGAAAAAGTTGAAATATTTTGACTACAAGCGGTATGAGCGCTCCGACAACATGATACCGATATCCATTTTGGTACCCGCACACAACGAGGAAGAAACGATTACCGACAGCGTGAAGAACTTGTTGTCGCTCCACTACGCCAACTTCGAGGTCATCATCGTCAACGACGGCTCGGACGACGGGACGCTTGGGCGACTCCTCGACGCGTTTGGCCTTGCCTTGACGAGCCAGCCCTACAAACAGTCCTTGCCGACGATGCCGATTCGGGGAATCTACCGCAATGTCGAATACCCCAACCTCATCGTCGCGGACAAGGAGCACGGCGGCAAGGCGGACTCCCTCAACGCGGGGGTCAACCTCTCCTCCTATCCCGTATACGCCGCCGTTGACGCGGATTCCCTGCTGGAAAAGGATTCGCTGCTCAAAATAATCATGCCCTTCGTGGAAGACCATTCCGTCGTCGCCACCGGCGGCATCGTCCGCATTGCGGGTGACGACGCAGCCTTCGACGGCCAATTGACGGGCGACGTCACGCTGCCCCGCTCCCCCCTCGCCAAATTCCAAGTGGTGGAATACCTGCGGGCGTTCCTCAATGGCCGAATGGGCTTTGACAAGTTGAAAATGTCCCTGATTATCTCCGGTGCGTTTGGCGCGTTCAACAAACAACTGGTAATCGACGCCGGAGGATACGCCGTCGGCTGCATCGGCGAGGACATGGAATTGGTCATCCGTCTGCACCAACTCTGCCGGGAACGAAGGCGAAAATACAAGGTTAAATTCATTCCCGACCCCATATGTTGGACGCAACCCCCCAAGCGGATTAAGGATCTGAGGAGCCAACGCCGCAGGTGGCACGTCGGCCTCGTCAACAGCCTCATCCGCAACCGCCATATGCTCCTTAACCCCGCCTATGGCAGGATAGGACTTGTGGCGATGCCTTTTTTCTGGATGTTCGAGTTCCTTGGACCCATCATTGAGACGTTTGGCACCATACTGATTCCCGTCTCCTTCCTGCTGGGCGTCGCCAGCTTGGAATTCGTCATCCTGTTCTTCTCCCTGTCCGTCCTGTACGGCATGACGCTGTCCATCGGCGCGCTGGTACTGGAAGAACACTCCTTTAAAAAATACCCCACCCTCCAGAACGTGTTGGTATTGTCACTCTACGCGTTCCTCGACAATTTCGGGTTTCGGCACCTGAACAACGTCTTCAAACTGGAAGGTTGCTTGTTCTACAAAAAGAACCAGAAGAACTGGGGACGAGTGGAACGGCGGAGATTCGAGGGATGATCTCCTCAATCGCCAGGGCGGATTCAGGGCGACAAAACACCTTTTGTCGCTCAAATCATATATATGTAATGAGACAGAAGCGGGAGGATTCGTAGGTGAATCGCTCGAAAATCTACGTATATGCAATTTGTAAGAACGAGGAGGCGTTCGTGGATCGCTGGATGGACTCGGTCGGCGAGGCGGACGGCATAGTGGTCGTGGACACCGGCTCGACGGACGACACGGTGGCGCGGCTGCGGGCCCGCGGGGCGGACGTGTACGAGGAGACGTTCCACCCTTGGCGGTTTGACTCCGCCAGAAACGCGGCACTAAGCCATGTACCGAAGGACGCCGACATATGCGTCTCCAACGATATAGACGAAGTGTTTGAGCCGGGATGGCGACAATCCTTGGAACGGGCGTGGGACGAACAATGTACGCGCGCAAAATACTGGTTCGTCTGGGACCAGCCGTCGGATGGCTCTCCGGAGAAAAAATTCATCATGGAGAAAATCCACCTAAGACACAACTTCAAATGGATACACCCCGTCCACGAGGTATTGGAGTATAGTGGAACGAGGGCGGAAAAATCCGTATTCGTCGAAGACGTCTTGCTAATCCACAAACCCGACCCCCAAAAGTCAAGAGGACAATACTTGCCACTGCTGGAATTGGCGGCCGTGGAAGACCCGAACGACGACAGAACCAAGTTCTGGCTTGGTCGGGAATACATTTTCAACGGACACTACGACAAGGGCATTGCCACGTTGAAGGCACATTTGAAGATGCCCCGCGCCATTTGGGACGAGGAGCGAAGCGCCTCCATGCGTTTCATCGCCCGCGCGTACCGCTCCAAGAACGACGTCGCCTCCGCTCTCGAATGGCTCTACAGGGCCATAGGCGAATGTCCCAAGATTCGCGAGCCATGGCTTGAATTGGCACAGTTGGGTTATAACAAGCACAATTGGCCGCTCACCTTATGGGCGGCCGAGCAAGGACTCTCCATTGCCAACTCTACGGAGAGTTATTTGGTCGAAACAGCCGCCTGGGGTTACATGTTGGACGATTACGCCACCATATCCGCCTACTGGTTGAACCTCTATGACAAGGCCATTTTTCACGCGCAAGCGGCGTGCGACAAAGCGCCCGACAACGAGCGCCTCCAAGAGAACCTGCAATTTATCAAGAATAAGGTGAATGGGGGTGGAGCCCTTGCGTAAGTACGTCGTTTGCGTATACGCCATCTGCAAAAACGAGGAAGCCTTCGTGGACCGCTGGATGAATTCCATGAGTGAGGCGGACATGGTCGTCGTGCTGGACACCGGATCTACGGACCGCACCGTAGAACGTTTGGAGGAAAGGGGGGCGACCGTCTATAGCGAGAAAATCACCCCGTGGCGGTTCGACAGGGCCCGCAACCTCTCACTCTCGCACGTACCGGACAACGTGGACATCGCCGTATGTACGGATTTGGACGAGGTATTCCATCCGGGATGGAGGCAATTGCTCGAGGACGCTTGGACGTCCGATGCGACGATGGCGAATTACCTGTATAATTGGAAGCTCAATGCGGACGGAACCCCGAACACCCAATTCGTATATTTCAAGGCGCACGCAAGGGATTGCTACGAGTGGTCGTGCCCGGTACACGAATTCCTAAAGTTCACCCCAAAAAAGGGTCGTATGACGGAGAAGAGAGTATTTGTCGAGGGAATGGTACTCGACCACCATCCGGACGACGCCAAGTCCCGTTCTTCCTATCTGCCCTTGTTGGAAATGGGCGTGGCGGAAGCGCCGAACGACGACCGTATGGCGTATTACCTCGGACGGGAATACATGTTTACCAGAAGGTGGCGGGACTGCATTCAGGCACTTGAACGACATTTAAACCTGCCCCGCGCCACATGGCGGGAAGAACGGTGCGCGTCAATGCGCTGGATTGCAAGAAGCCACTATGAGCTGGGCGAGAATGACGACGCCTACGCCTGGTACTATAAGGCGATAGCGGAAATGCCCCGTATGCGCGAACCCTACGTGGAATGCGCCAAGATGGCGTATTCCCTTGACGATTGGGTAACCGTAATCCATATGACGAACGAGGCCCTGAAGATTGTGAAGAAATCCGACACGTACATCAATATGGGCTACTCTTGGGACTTCACCCCGAACGACCTGGCCGCAATCGCCTATTACCGCTTGGGGAATTACGAGGAATCCCTCACCCACGCCAAACAAGCCTTGACGTACGCAAAAGACGACCCCCGCCTGGTGAAGAATTACCACATCATCCGCGCGAAGGCAAAGTGAGGGACTCCAAGCCTTCATGATTGTGAGCTTGCTCACAAAATCATGAAGCTGGAGGCCCGAGCGCGCCCGCGACACGAGGCCACGCGCGTCCCGTTTTTCGGGACGTGCGAGGGTGAGTGTGGCGGCCTTGTGCGGCGAGCGTAGCGAGACGCACAAGGTTGCCTTCGCTTCGCGAAAAGTGAGAACGCGCCCGCGCCCCTTCCCTTCCCTCCCCAAAAAGTCAGACCCCGCGCGTCCCTTCCCTCCCCAAAAAGCCAGACCCCGCCCGCGTCCCTTCCCTTCCCAAAAACCAAGACCATGCCCTTGACCACACTGTCGGACTGTGGTAGAATGTAAGAAAACAGAAGAATTGAGAGGGAATGGATATGAGAATAGCGAAGCATGCAGAAATGCTTGAGATCAAGAACGATAGAGGGACCCTGTACCCCGTCCTTGCTTGGGACGATAAGGACGTCGTACTATTTGACACGGGGCTGGATGGACAAGTTGACCTGTTCCGAGACACCGTATCGCAAGCGGGGTTCACGCTAGAGCAAATAACCAAGGTCATACTCACGCACCAAGATACGGACCACGTCGGCTGTGCCAAAAAATTTGCAGAGATGGGTGCGGCCATCCTTGCCCATGAAGTCGAGGCCCCCTACATCAACGGTGAGAAGACCCCCGTCAAGATAGCGGCAAAAGAGGAACGCCTAAGCGGCCATACCGAGGAACAACGAGCGCATATCGAACAGCTAAAGGCCAACGCCTTGCGCCTCTCCGTCCCCGTGAACCAGACATTGCGGGATGGCGAGACATTGGGCGTCTGTGGCGGCGTCAAAGTGATACATACCCCGGGGCATACGCCGGGACACGTCGCACTATTGCTAACAGAAAGCAACCTACTAATAGCGGGCGACAACGCCCACATCATGGAAGGCGCGTTGACCGGAGCCAACCCAGAATACACGCAGGACATGGAGCAGGCGAACCATTCCTTTCAGAAGATGATGGCCGCATACCCGTCCGCCGTCGTTTGCTACCACTCCGGATTGTACCGCGTCGACGACGAACAGTAAGTGGCGAGTATGCGGGAGGCGTCGCCTGCACCGTACTCCGCCCTTACTCGTCGCCCTCGAAGATAAACCGCTGCAACGCCTGCTTGTTCCTCAGCATGTCGGGCACCAGTACCTCTTGGCCATTTTTCGTCTCATTTTGGTAGGCGTCGTCCAATGGGATGCGGAACTGTTCAATCTCCGTCGTCCCCATCCGAATGACGGCGACCAAATACTCCAATATGGCCTCGTTGGTCAAATCCGTCGTGAAGTAGGGCAACACCTCCTTGGCCACCGCGTCCCATTGGCTCATCGGCATGGACTTCACATTGGTGAACAGGGACTGCATGACGACCCTCTGCCTCTGCGTCCTACCAAAGTCATTCTGTGCGTCTTGGCGAATCCTCGTATAGGCCAGTGCCTGTTTGCCGTTCATTTTATTGCGACCCTTCTTCAACTTCAACACGGGGCCGCTTTTGTACGCAGTCGTCAAATAATGGTGTTCCGCATCCGTAAGCTTTACGTCCACTCCGCCAACGGCGTCGATGATGTTGCGGAACCCTTTGAAGTCCACCACCACGTAAGCGTCAATCTCCACCCCAAAATTAGCGACCACCGTCTTATAAGTCAACGGTACCCCGCCATAGGAGTAGGCGGCGTTCAGCTTGTCCTCCCTGTCGCCCCCGTCTGCCGGTATGGTGACGTACATGTCCCTCATCAAGGAGGTAAGCTTGAGCTTCTTATGCTTTTGGTCCAACGTGGCAATCATCAACGTGTCGGACCGCCCCGGCTCGTTCCAACTCTTCCGCTCGTCCGAGCCAATGAGAAGGACGTTCGTTATCTCGTTGCTCGACTTGGCCTCCAACCCCGACACGTCCACCCCGTCCAGTTGGGACTGCACGTCCCGATTCATGCTGTTCAAGGCACCTTCCAACTTCCATCGGACGGTTGCGGCGATAGAACCCGCACATGCCGAGAGAACCACCATGACGACCACGCCTATCCTCAACAACCTCTTTTTCCTCAATCTTTTTCGCTTTCCCACATCAGCCATCCCAGTCCACCCCCGCCAGTAATAATCAACTTCACCCATCATAGCGCAATCCAACAAAACCGTCAAGGATGGGAATTCCCTCTAACCTTGCGCGGCACGCTTCGCGGGCGCGCTCGCAGTCCTCACCCCAACGCCACGTCCAACACCATCATAATCAAGAATCCGGCCATCGCACCCAGCGTGCCGACGTTGCCGTGCTCGCCCAAATGCGCCTCCGGAATCAACTCCTCCACCACCACGTACATCATGGCCCCCGCCGCAAACGCCAACAACCAAGGCATAATGGGGATGAAAAAAGCCGCAAGCCCTATCGTCAAGATGCCGAACACCGGCTCCACCAAACCAGACAGCATACCCAACCAAAACGCCCGACCGGCACGGAGGCCGTCCTGTCTGAGGGGCAGGGTGACGGCCGCCCCTTCCGGGAAATTCTGAATCCCTATGCCAAGGGCGAGGGCGGCCGCGGAGGCAAAATTGTCAAAGCCTCCACCATTCTGCGCCGCCAACGCAAACGACAACCCCACCGCCATACCCTCGGGAATGTTGTGCAGGGTAACGGCGGCGACCAACAACGTGCTGCGTTTGGACGTGGAGGGAAGCCCCTCCTTCGTCCCCGACTCCGGATGGACGTGGGGAATCAGCCGGTCAAGTCCCAACAGGAAAAGCACCCCCAGAATAAAGCCAAACGCGGCAGGGAGCCAGCCTACGCCGCCCCTCGCCTCGGTTTCCTCAATCGACGGGATGAGCAGGCTCCAAATCGAGGCGGCAATCATCACCCCCGCCGCCAAACCCAGGAACACGTTCTGCCATTTTCCCTTCTCCGAACCGCGAAAGAAAAAGACCATCGCCGAACCCAGCGTGGTCATAAGGAAAATGAACCCCAACCCCCCCGCCGTCCACAACCATGCCGCTTCCCATTGAATCGTCATCACCAACGCCCCCTTCCCTTACCGCTTCCCCCAATAAGACGGGTTCATGCTCAACCCCTTAACCAACTTGTGCGGCAGCTTGTCATAATGCAGGCCCACCCGATACCCCAAGTATTTGAACGCGCTCATCAGCACCAAGTCCGGAATCAGATGCGCCTTCCCCTTACGGACGAGGTAACGCGCCGTGTCCTTCACCAACCGCACCCCTTCCGACTCGGGCGGAACCGACGCAAACACCGCCGGATACTCCCTGTGGGACACCGCCATGTCAAAATTCCTTCTAAACTGTTCCCTATAGCCATATTGGTGCGAATGCGCCACCTTGGCGTCCGCCGCGTAATGAACGACGTATCCCGCCATGATCAAGGCGTGCGCCAGTATCATGTCCTCATTGAAAATGGTCCGACGGACAAACCCACCCACTTCCTCCAACGTCTCCCTCCTGTAAGCCGCACACACGTTGGAGCAGAAGAACGTCTTAATCCCCATCTCGCCTATATCGTCACGCGTCTTCCTTCGACTTTGCTTCGGATAGTTAAAACGCCTCGTATACCGCTCTATGATTCCCGCCCCTTGGTGGGGGAGCTGCCTGGCGTAGACGGCCGCCACGCCCACGTCCGACATGGGTCCCATCAACGCCTCCACCAACCCGTCGCCACAAGGTACGGCGTCTTGCGTCATGAACAAAACGTATGGCGAATCCGTCAAGGAAGCGCCCAGATTCCTCGTCCCCCCATGGTCGTACTCCTCCTTGCGTATGGGGACGACGGTTACATTGTCAAGCCGCTCCGCATATTTTTCCCATTCTTCCTTGTCGTCACGCCCCTGTCCGACGTCCTGCGTATGGATGAGGAGAATCTTGTTCGGCTTTACCGTCTGCCCTTCCAACCGACGTAAGAGGTGGACGAGCTTCCCGTCCGGCCGATATACCGGAATGACCACGTCAACCATCGTTACCTCCCACCTTGGGCGACTCTTTCTCATGCGACCCTTTCCCATGAACCAGTCCATTTACCAACAACACCGCTTCCCTTGCGTCTTTCGAATATCCATCCGCCCCTATCTCCTTGGCGTAGTCTTCCGTCACCACCGCGCCCCCTATGATGATTTTGGCCGACAGCCCCTCTTCCTTGGCCAAACGAACGACCTCGCCCATCTCCTGCATCGTCGTCGTCATCAGGGCGGACAACCCGATTATGGCGGCGCCTTCGCGCTTCGCCGTATCCACGATGTCCCTGCTTGGCACGTTCTTCCCCAAATCCAAGACGCGATACCCGTAATTCTTGAGCATCAAGGCGACCAAATTCTTGCCGATGTCGTGGATGTCCCCATCCACGGTCGCAATGACGACGGTGGGCAACGCCTCCGTCCCCGTCCGACCCTCCTGTAGGATGGGTTCCAAATATTCCATCGCCGCCTGCATTGCCTCGGCGCTGGCTATCAGCTGTGGCAGGAAATACACCTGTCTCTCAAACAATTCACCCACTTGGTTGATGGCCGGTATCAGATCGCCATCCAAGAGGTCGGAAGCCGACCTTCCGTCGGCCAACTCCCCTCGCACCGCGTCCAACGCACCCTCCTTGTTGCCATCCAGAACGGCCCCATATACGGCGGACGCAGGGCCTTCTTCCCCACCCACTCCATTTCCTCCCGAATCCTTGACGCCGACTCTTCCCGCCCCCTTGGCGCCGGCTCCCGCCGCCTCCTTGGTGCCCGCGCCCCCTTTGACGCCGACTTCCCCAGCCTCTTTGCCACCCGCTCCTTCCTTGTTCCGCATCGCCGAACGTCCGACCACTTCGTACGTCCGACCTTCACTCGCCCGACCAAGGTAGCGCTCGGCGGCCTTCTCCTTATTCAACAGCAAGTCGGCGGCCAAAGCCGTGTCCACAAGTAAATCTTGTGAGGGATTGGCAATCACCATGGTCAGTCCTTCCCGTATGGCCATGGCCAAAAATGTGGCGTTCACGACGGGACGCCCCGGCAATCCGAACGATATGTTGGACAGGCCGCAGATGGTCGCCACCCCCAGTTCCGACTTACAATACCGTATCGTCTCCAACGCCTCCAGCGCCGCCGACGGGTTGGCGCCCACCGTGGTAACCAGCGCGTCCACGACGACGTCGTCTTTGGACAAGCCGCACCGAGCCGCCTCCTCCAGAATCGTCCGAATAATCTCCTTCTTCTCCGCCAAATCCTTTGGCAACCCTTGGTCCGACAAGGGCAACAGGATGAACATGGCTCCATATTTCTTGACGGCCCTTAGCAACCTTTCCATCTTGGGCCTCTCCAACGAAACGGAGTTGACCAAAGCCCTACCCGGATAGATGCGCAACACTTCTTCCATTACTTCCACATGACTGGTATCAATACACAAAGGTGCGGACGTCGCCTTCGTCAGCTCCGCCACCGCCCCCAACATTTTCTCCTTCTCGTCAATGCCACCCATCCCCATGTTGACGTCCAAGACGACGGCGCCATTCTCCAACTGCTCCTTCGCCATCTTGTGAACCAGACTCCATTTGCCGTCCCGCACCTCCGCCTGCATATCCTTCTTCCCCGTCGGGTTGATGCGTTCCCCCACCAGAAGGACGCCTCCCCCGTCGGTAATCTCCACGCTCGCGCGCTCGCTCGTCACCGCGCGGAAGGATGGCTTGTCCGGACGCCACATCGCCCGCTTCCCTTGTTCACCCTCGCATACCTGCTTCAAGCAACGTAAATGCTCCGGCGTAGTGCCGCAACACCCCCCGACGATGGTGGCCCCCGCCGCCATCAACAATTTCATCTGCTCCGCAAACTCGTCCGGCCCCAAGTCAAACCGCGTCCGACCATCCACCAACTTGGGCATTCCCGCATTGGGTTTGGCCACGAGGGGAACCGTCGCCACCCGTTTCATCTCCTCTATGACGCCGACCATCTTCTCCGGCCCGACGGAACAATTGACGCCGACCGCGTCCACCCCCATGCCCTGCAACACGATGGCCGCCGTCGCAGGGTCGGTTCCATAGAGGGTCCTCCCCCCCTCCTCAAACGTCAACGTAACTATTACGGGGAGTTCGGAAGCCTCCTTGACCGCCAAAACCGCAGCCCTGCATTCCTGTAGGCTCATCATGGTCTCCACCACGAACAAGTCCACCCCCGCCCTTACCTGTGCGACGACCTGTTCCTTGTATACGTTGACCAATTCCTCGAACGTCAAGGTGCCGACGGGGCGCAACTGCTCCCCCGTCATCGACAAGTCGCCCGCCACGTATATCCGGCGCGTGGAAGACTCCGCCACTTTCTTAGACATCTTCACTAATTCGTAGTTCATGTCGGACGTTTCGTCCTCTAGCCCGTATTCCCGCAGTTTAATGCGGTTGGCGGCAAACGTCGGCGCATACAGTACGTCCGTTCCCGAAGCGGCATATCCTTCCTGCAACTCCGTAAGGATCTCGCCGCGCTCCCGTATCCATTGTTCCGGACACGCGCCGCTCGGCATCCCCCGCTCCTGTAGGTACGACCCCGTCGCACCATCCAACACCACCATACCCGACCGTACCCACTGCTGAAATTCTTCTCTCGTCATCCTGCGTCGCCCTTCATCATTGTTCTAGTATTTTCCGCCCATTTGCGAGAATGGGGACGGGCCCGATATGGCCATTTGGCTTTGCATCCCCGCAGGTGCAACCTTCACCCTCGCCATCATCCCATCGTTGCCCCTAAGTTTAAACTTCCCTACCAAATCCTCCAACACGCTGGCTTGCGCACTCATCTCCTCCGATATGGCGGCGCTTTCCTCCGCCGTGGCGCTATTTTGTTGGATTACCTGTGCCACTTGGTCGATGCCGACGTTGATCTGCGATATGGCCATTGACTGCTCATCCGAAGATTTAGCTATATCCGCCACAATCTGATTGTTCTCATGGATGCCCGTCACAATGCTCGTCAAGCTACTGGCCGTTTCCTCGGCGATGCGGGTCCCCAACTCGGCCTTCTCTATCGAATTCTGTATCATCTCGCCCGTCTCGCGAGCCGCCTCGGCACTCTTGGAAGCCAGACTGCGAACCTCCTCCGCCACGACGGCGAACCCTTTGCCGTGTTCACCCGCACGCGCCGCCTCAACGGCCGCATTGAGGGCCAATATGTTCGTCTGGAACGCAATGTCGTCAATCGCCTTGATAACCTTGCTGATGGATTTGCCCGCCTCGTCAATTTCCTTGACGGCAGCCATCATCTCGTTCATCTGGGCGCTTCCCTTCTCGGCGTCACCCTGAATCGTACCCGCCAACCGGGCGGCCTTCCCCGCCATGCCCGCATTGTCCTTCGTCTTCTCTGAAACGTCGGTGATGGAGGCGGACAACTGCTGCACGGAGGCGGCTTGCTCCGTCGAACCTTGGGCCAGAATCTGTGCGCCGTCCGCTATCTCCTTCGAACCCGTGGATACTTGTCCGGTGGACTTTTGAATCTCCCCAAACATTTCGTTGAGGCTGTCCACCATGTTCTCTATCGCATTGCCAAACGTGTCATTGGCGCCAAGCTTCTCCACTTTGACCGTCAAATCCCGGTCGGCCACCTGCGTAACGGTCTCCCCATAATATACGAACTTACGCATCATCTGCGTAAACGCCTTCATGGTCATGCCCAGCTCGTCCTTCATTTGAGACAGGCGGTCACAATTGGCCCACTCGTCGTCACGGAAGGCAAGGTTGCCCGTCTCACCCGCCTGCTTGATATACCCCATCATGTCGTTAAGCGGCTTGCTGATGAGCCTGGCGATATGTACGGCGAGCAATACGGCGACGACTATGGCGAACGCGATTACGGCAATCAGCGCAATCAAAAGCCGCCGATTCAAATCGGTGGTGTACTGATCCGTCTCCGCAGCCCATAGGGCGTTCGACTCCGCACTCTGGGCGAACCCGTTGACAATCGGCGTAATGCAGGCTGCCGCACCGTCTACAAATGTCTGGTACCCCGCCTCAAAATCACCCGCCTCCAATTGCTCGAACAATTGCGACTTCATATCGGCAAACGCACCGTTCCAAACGTCACGCGCCTCAAAATACGGCTGTTCGGCCTCCTCGTCCTGAATCGCCGCGTCATATACGGCAAAATACCCCTGTACCTGTACGTCGTTGTCCTTGACTTTCTGAATCAATTGCGCCACTCTCTCTTCATCGTCTTGCGAAAGGAATATGTCGCGCAAATCGTTGCGCTGGCCCATGAACGCCTCACGCAAGTCCCCCATCGCCTTAATCGGGGTCAGATTGTAATCGTACATGTCGGAAGCCGCCCGATCCATGAGCCGCATGCCGACAATTCCCATCACTCCCACCACCACCGTCAATACGACCACTACAAAAAAACCAATGCCAAGCTTCACGGATACCTTACGATTCTTCATTGAAACACACCATCCTTTCGCGGCCTTTCTTCTCTAAAATAACGAGAATTATCCAGCCCGCAATGCTCACCCGCATACAATATGACTTCTATTTTACTCCTCACACAATGGTCTGTCAACACCTTGAAATGCAACAAATGGAAGAAACATTCCTCAAGCCTTCGGTATAACGGCCCCCTTCACGTCAAAATCCTTCATGGCCTCCAACGCCTCCTCCACCGTCTTATAACCGTCAAATCCCGAAAAACGACTGTACGCCTTTTCCGACTTCCATCTGTAAAAAATCGATATCCCCTCTCCCCATTCCCTGTGCGTAAGAATAATCCATTGGACGCCCGTACCCCGCGACTCCAGGTATACGGCGTGGGCGATTTGCCTGAACCCCTTAAAATGTCCATCCCGCAACATCTTCAACTCTTTCAAATTATAGTGGGCCCTCATTTTCAACCTCTCCATTCTCGAAATAATATTTATGTAATATATTTATATTTTACAGCAGAATAACCATTATTGCAATGTTTTTCTTTGTTTTCTTCTATATATTTCAAAATATTTCTATTCGAATACTGATTGTGAAAAACGGAATAACACAATTCATTTTTGTATTCCCCATTCCTAAATAACCACTTGCCAAAATGGTAGATTCCAACACAAATAGAGTCAATTTACATGACTCTTTTAGAGTGTTGAGCTTCTTGTGAGACGAGGGTGATTGGTGGATTCAAGGGCGAAAAAACAGGAGCGTTCCCGTATCGGAAACCGCTCCTGTTTCACTCATTACATTTACTTGGGCCGTTACTCCCAACGATTAGTTATAGGCCAAACCCAACATGTTAAACACCTTTGCGGCGTCCGCGTCTTTCATCTTGATTTCAATTTCATGTTCAGCCGCCTCTTGGTCGTCCATCAAAACGGCCGTCCACGTACTCCCTTGCCAACCGCCGGTAATGGCGCCCGCATTGATTTCAGAAAAAGCCTTGGGACTATAATTCTCATTTATCATGATGTCCGTCAGCTGCTCACCATCGACGTATACTTCGACGGCTCCCAAATTCCTGTTGTACTGGAACGCCATGAGGAGACTCTTGCACGTCAGGGTCATCTTAAAGGAGTCCGTACCGGTACCGTCGGCGTGACACCAACCGTCTATCATTTTGGGCTGTCCCCCAACGGAAAGCGAGTTGGCGGCAAAGCTTCCGGCGTCTATTGTAATCCCCGTCGTATTGCGGTCAACCCATTTCATATCCTCAAACAGGTCGCCACCTGTGATGGCCGTCGCGCCAGGAACCGTAAATGGTTCGTCAACCGCCGTCTCATTGGCAATCTCGTCAAGGCAATGGATGATGAAGTCCGCCATAATTCTATGCCCACCCGTACTTGGGTGTATCGTGTCACTTCCGTAGAAGCCGTTGTTCCCGCCACTTCCTCCCGTAGGAAGTTCGTCGCCAATATAGTCGTCGATTCCACTCTTGACGCTGATCATTGGCAAGTCATAATGGTTGCCGATTTGCCTATTCTCATCTGACGCGCTCGTGTAAGAGGCGCGGGCGAAGACAAGGACGACGGCGGTACCGGCCTTTAATGCGGAACGGACGATGCTCTCATAACCGCGCTTACCCGTACTGTCATCCGCATCGTTTACCGTAAATTCAAGGAACAAAATGTCCGGTTTCTTGCCTTGCTTCAACACGTCCCTCTCATACCGCATGACGCCAAGACTTGACGGCGTTCCACTGATTCCGGCGTTCACGTATTTCACGTTCGAGCCGCCGGGAGCGTACGCATCTTGGAAGTATTCGCATACCCCTGTCGCAAAACCGCCATTCTCCGTAATGGAACCTCCAAGGAAGGCGAGCGTCACGTCGTCGCCGTCCGCAGCCTTGTCCATGGCGGCCTTGATCAGGTTGTTGTTACCGGTTTGAACCAGTGATTTACCCACCATCTCCTCGTACACGTCCTTAGACATGCCAAACGGCATCCCGGTGTCCGGCGGCTCCGGGGTAGGCGTAACCTCCTTACCGTCTTTATAGGTGACGGTGGCTTTTGTAATTTTGGTGCCGGGCGTCATCGGCGCCCCCGGCGACCCTTTAACGTGGAACCTGGCGACTCCATCCTGATTTGCCGTCAACGTCCATGTATGTGGTAGTTCCATCATTTCACCCGTTCCTTCAATCTGTGCCAATGAATCCGGTGCCGCAGCCAAATACGCCCGAACCGCCCCCTCGCCTTCAAGGGTGACGTCCACGGCTTCATTCGCGTTTAATGGGGCTGGGAGGTTAACTACAAATCCCTGGCAGGCACCGGTCGGTATGACCTCGACGCCTCCGCCCTCCAATATTTGGATGCCGCTTTCTTCACCCGGATAGATAACCGCAATCTCCAACAACGGTACTTCAACTTCACCGGTAGGGGGTGGATTGGAAGGTTCCGGAGTTCCGGAGGCTTCCGGTGACCCAGAAGGTTCTGGCGACCCCGATGGTTCTGGTGATTCGGTCGTCCCCGGAACGCCACTTGGGCTCGGGGATTCGAACGTTCCCGGAGTACTACTTGGACTCGGCGCTCCAGACGTCCCCGGAGCAACGCTCGGGTTCGGCGCAATGGTTGCCCTCGGCGCATCTGTAGTCGGGGTTACTCGTTCCCCTGCATTTACTTTGATGATACACGTTGCCTTCCTATTCTTCTTGCCTAACTTGAACTTGGCCGTAAGCGTAACTTTTTTTGCTGCCTTCCTGCCCTTTACCGTTACGCTGCTTTTCTTCTTCTTGGACAACGTTACTGCGTTTTTCGGTTTCACGGACCATTTGGTCTTTTTCACGCCTTTTGCATTCTTTAACGTGACTTGCTTTGATTGACCGACTGTGAGCGTGACTTTTTTGGGGCTAAGTGTTGGTTTCTTAGCGGCCTCCGCACTAGTGGGCGCCACTGCCATCAATTCCAGCGCCATAACGAGCGCCATGGCTTTTGCCAATGCCCTTTTTCGCATTCTAATTCCCTCCTTTAATGGTTGTGGGCGTCGTCGCGGGACGCGCCCTGACATGCTGACTCCTCTTAATTCTACATTCAATTTTAACTTTCGTCAATACATATCATCTATGTTTTAACAGCATATTTTAACAGCCCTATCTAATGCAGGAAACTCTCGCACAAATCTTTTACTACTTCTCCCGCCATCAGCAATCCGGCAACGGATGGGACAAAGGATACGCTGCCTGGCACGCTTCTCCTTGCGGATTGGTTTCCTTGGCTTGTCATTACTACCGCTTGTGGATTCCTCCCCCTGGGTTCTTCTGTCGAATATACGACCTTCAACCCCTTCACGCCGCGTTTCTTGAGTTCGCGACGCATGACTTTGGCCAATGGACAGACGGTGGTCTGGTAAATGTCCCCTACTTTGAGTTGGGACGGGTCTAGCTTGTTCCCCGCACCCATGCAACTGATGACGGAAACCCCCGCCTCTTGCGACTGCGTTATGATGCTGATCTTTGCCGTGACGGTGTCCACGGCGTCGATTATGTACGAGTAGGCGGTAAAGTCTATCTCCTCTGGCGCGTCCGGCAGGTAAAAGCAGGGGTGCGCGGTTACTTGCGCCTGCGGATTGACGTCCTGTATCCTCTCTTTCATCACGTCCACTTTGTAACGCCCCAACGTCTTCTCTGTCGCAATTATCTGCCTGTTCAGGTTTGTTCGCTCTATTTTGTCATGGTCAACCAAGTCTATGTGTCCCACTCCACATCGCGCCAACGCCTCGACGGCGTATCCTCCTACGCCCCCTATTCCAAAAACTACTACCCTGGCACCCCGCAAGCGCTCCATCGCTGCTTGTCCCAATATTAACTCTGTCCTTGAAAATGATTCTGTCATATGCTCCTCCTGATTGTTTGGCTTGCCCGCAGTTATGATTCTATCATATATGGGGTGGGGCTGCAACTGGGTGCTTGCCTTGCGCTCTCTCTCGCTTTTCGCGTTCGCGAAGGCTTGCCGCGCTTCGCGTGCCTTGCGCTCTTTCTCGCTTTTCGCGTTCGCGAAGGCTTGCCGCGCTTCGCGTGCCTTGCGCTCTTTCTCGCTTTTCGCGTTCGCGAAGGCTTGCCACGCTTCGCGTGCCTTGCGCTCTCTCGCTTTTCGCGTTCGCGAAGGCTTGCCACGCTTCGCGTGCCTTGCGCTCTTTCTCACTTTTCGCGTTCGCGAAGGCTTGCCACGCTTCGCGTGCCTTGCGCTCTTTCTCGCTTTTCGCGTTCGCGAAGGCTTGCCGCGCTTCGCGTGCCTTGCGCTCTTTCTCACTTTTCGCGTTCGCGAAGGCTTGCCGCGCTTCGCGTGCCTGCCCTCGCACCGACGACGCCCCGCTTTGTGTGTCCACGGAATGTGGACTCACAAAGCGGGGCGTCGTCGGCACGCGGGCGCGCTCGAATCCCCCCGGCCCCCCATGGCTTTGTGAGCAAGCTCACAGCCATGGGGGGCCGGGGGGATTTCTCACTTTGCCTTCGCGCTAGTATTTGCCCCCGTTGTTACCGATTGAAACGGGTGGTTGCATAACGGAGTCGTCCCTTTGCCCTTGTATATCCTCTGAAGCATTCCGGCCAATTTCTTTCGGCATCCCCGCGTCGTCTTTCAGCTTGATTTGGGAAACCAACCCTTCCAGCACTGCCGCCTGGGCGTTCATCTCTTCTGAGATGGCTGCGCTTTCTTCGGCCGTCGCACTATTTTGTTGGACGACTTGTGCCACTTGGTCAATACCGGTATTAATCTGCGATATGGCTAATGATTGGTCTTGTGATGAACGAGCGATGTCTGTAACAATTCTACTGTTCTCATTGATTCCGGACACAATCTCCGTCAAACTTGAAGCCGTCTCTTCCGCAATACGAGTTCCTAAATCCGCCTTCTCAATGGAGTTCTGAATCATAATGCCGGTATCCTTTGCCGCTTCGGCGCTCTTGGAAGCCAGATTACGAACTTCTTCCGCCACTACGGCAAACCCCTTGCCGTGTTCTCCCGCCCGCGCCGCCTCTACGGCTGCGTTGAGGGCCAATATATTCGTCTGGAACGCAATGTCGTCAATTGCCTTAATAACCTTGCTGATGGACTGCCCTGCCTCGTTGATGTCCTTGACGGCCATCATCATTTCACTCATTTGTTCGCTCCCCTTCTCGGCGTTACTCTTAATCGTATCGGCAAGTTTGGCCGCTTTCCCGGCCTGTTCGGAATTTACTTTCGTCTTATCGGAAACATCCGAAACAGAGGCGGAAAGTTGTTCTACGGAAGCGGCTTGCTCGGTAGAACCCTGCGCCAACGTCTGCGCACCGTCTGAAATCTCCTTTGATCCCGTATAAACCTGCGAAGTAGATCTGCTAATCTCGCCAAACATTTCACCGAGACCTTCCGCCATATCCACCAGCGCATTGCCAAACGTATCGTTGGCACTAAGGACTTCCACCTTACCCGTCAAATCTTTTTTCGATATGCGCGTAACGACTTCCCCATAATAGACAAATTTACGCATCATCTTGGCGAACGCCTTCATAACCACGCCTAATTCGTCTTTTCTCTCCGCAATGAGGTCACATGTGGCCCACTCGTCGTCACGAAACTTCAAGTTGCCCGTCTCTCCCGCTTGACTGATGTATCCCACCATATACGTAAGCGGCTTACTGATAAGCCTTGCGATGTAGACGGCAAAGAAGATGGCCAACGAATCCGCAATCACCAGTACTGCGATGACGATGATCAGCATTGTGACAAACGTACTTTCATTTCGTTCCTCAAGCTTGGCGCCGTTCCTTATTTTAATGTCCATACACTGTTCAAAACCGTCGACAATTTCAAACGTCATGTCCGTGGCCTCTCCAAATGCCTCGACAACGGCCTCGGTATCCCCTGTTTTGGCTATGTCGTAACAGCGCTCTATCGTCTCATTATATTTCACGTCGAACTTCTCTCTAGCCTCATCGAATATCTTCATTGCCTCCTGGTCGGTCATCGTCTCCCTGAACGCGTCAAGATTATCCTTCATCGTCTTCATATACTCATCATCAATGGTGGCCTTTGCCTTATCAACTTTGTCTTGGTCGTCTACTGCAGCACCCACGGCGAAGTCACGAACGTTGACGCGGATGAGCTGGAACGTCTCCATCACCTTGGCCAATTCCGGAAGGGGTTCCGTCTGCGAGTAATACAAGGTGACTCCACCCTCCTTTATCTGGTACATGCCAATAATGCAAGCAACTCCTATCAGGGCGGTCATTAACGCCACAATCGCAAAACTGATAAATAGTTTTACTGATACTTTTCGATTCTTCATTGATTTCCCTCCATTTTTAGTTAAGTTTTTAGGCTACATATAACACCTTGTGCGGCACGCTTTACCTCCGCACAAATATGTAGCGTCCGACATTTTTCCCTTTATTTTCACTATAATATATATATGTGGCATGACTGAAACGTTCATACTTTTCATCGAAAAAAGGAATGGAAAAGCCTTACGACGCAAAGCCACCCCCGTGCGGCGTCTGACTCACGCCGCACGGGGGTGGCAAAGATAACGATGTAACCATATGGACTAGGCCGGCAATGACGTACTTTTAGAACTTGCCCGCGTCAGCCGCTTCCTGCAGGGCTACCGCCACCGCCACGGTCGCACCGACCATCGGATTGTTGCCCATTCCAATCAAACCCATCATTTCCACGTGGGCGGGCACGGAAGAGGAACCTGCGAACTGGGCGTCGGAATGCATGCGCCCCAACGTATCCGTCATGCCGTAGGAAGCCGGTCCCGCCGCCATGTTGTCCGGATGGAGCGTACGGCCCGTACCTCCGCCGGAAGCCACGGAGAAATACTTTTTGCCCTTCTCCATACATTCCTTCTTATAAGTACCGGCCACGGGGTGCTGGAATCTGGTCGGGTTGGTGGAGTTGCCCGTAATGGACACGTCCACCGCCTCCCTATGCATGACCGCGACGCCTTCCACGACGTCGTCCACGCCATAGCAGTTCACCTTCGCCCTCGGCCCGTTGGAATAAGCCTTGCGGGACAATTCCTTCAGTTCGCCCGTCTCATAGTCCAATTGCGTCTCGACGTAGGTGAACCCATTGACCCTTGATATAATGAGGGCCGCATCCTTGCCCAAGCCGTTCAATATGACCCGCAACGGAGTCTTCCTGACCTTGTTGGCCGAGCCGGCGATGCCGATGGCCCCTTCGGCTGCGGCAAAGGACTCGTGTCCGGCCAAGAACGCAAAACACTCCGTCTCTTCTTCGAGGAGCATCTTGCCCAAGTTGCCGTGTCCCAAACCGACCTTCCTTTGGTCCGCAACGGAACCGGGGATGCAGAACGCCTGCAAGCCTTCCCCTATTGCGGCCGCCGCATCCGCCGCCCTCTTACACTTCTTGTTGATGGCGATGGCCGCCCCCACCGTGTACGCCCAACATGCGTTCTCAAAGCAAATGGGCTGGACGCCCTTCACCATGTCGTACACGTTCAAGCCGGCATCCTTGGTAATCTTTTCCGCTTCTTCTATCGAGGAGACGCCGTACTTCTTCAATACGGCCTCAATTTTTTCAATTCTCCGTCCATAGGATTCAAATAAAGCCATGTTTCCCGTCCTCCTTCTGCATAATATGCGCAATCCTTATTCTTTTCTGGGGTCCACCATTTTTACGGCGTCTTCCACTCGACCATACTTGCCCTTCGCCTTCTCATACGCCGTGTTCGCATCGTCACCCTTTTTGATGAAATCGGCCATCTTGCCAAAGTTGACGAACTGGTAGCCGATGATTTGGTCGTCTTCGTCCAATGCAATCTGCGTTACGTACCCCTCCGCCATCTCCAAATAACGGGGTCCCTTCGCCAAGGTGGAATACATGGTTCCCACTTGGGAGCGCAATCCCTTGCCCAAGTCTTCCAATCCCGCGCCTACCGGCAAGCCCCCCTCTGAAAATGCGGATTGCGTCCTACCATATACCATTTGCAGGAAGAGTTCCCGCATCGCCGTATTGATGGCGTCGCACACCAAGTCCGTATTAAGCGCCTCCATGACCGTCCTACCCGGCAACGCCTCCGCCGCCATCGCGGCCGAATGGGTCATGCCGGAACACCCAATGGTCTCCACCAACGCCTCTTGGATGATTCCTTCCTTGACGTTCAGCGTAAGCTTACACGCACCCTGCTGCGGCGCGCACCAACCCACCCCGTGGGTCAAGCCCGACAAATCCTTGACTTCCTTGGCCTGCACCCATTTTGCCTCCTCCGGAATCGGTGCGGCGCCATGGTTCACTCCTTGTGCAACCTTACACATTTCCTCAACTTCACTTGAATAAATCATGTTGTTACTCCTTTCCTCTTGCCTCGTCTTCCTACCAATTATAAATTCAGCGGTGCGGATTGTCAATATCTCGTATAGTACGCCGCGCCAGACAATTCTGACTTGGGTACCGTCCTACCCCAACGAATTTGACACGTATTCCCATAGTTCACCTCCGTCGCCACCACAAAACCGCGCCCCTTCCCAATTACCATGATGGAGTGTCCTTGGTACCGGACGTGGTCGCCAACCTTCACCTTGGCAAAGCTTCTATGTTTTCTAATCCTGCTGTTCTTACCAAACGCCATGTCCGCCAATTTATCCACATAACCCCAACACTGGTAGCCTATCGTATTGCTCGCCGTACAGTAATAACGGTTACAGGTGGAGGATATGAGTCGTCCGGCGTGAAAGCACGGGCGGTTGGACACATAATTGCTGCTGTCTGCATTCTGCGGCAGACGCCTCCCCACATGGTTCCAATACTTCCCATGTGGATATTTTCGTCGATAGCTTACAATCTTGTTCTGCAAGCGCTGTGTGGAAAGGTTTTCTGCACGAACGACGTCCGAGAACGCACTAACTATCTTCCTCCCCTTGTTGTTGTAGGCGCGTACCTTGAAATAATACGCCTTATTCTTGCTTAGTTTCTTCCTAATGAAGGATTGGTTCTTCGTAGTCAGTACCTTCTTGAATCCCTTCCCCGGCTTGTCAGACATGTACACTTCATACCCGGAAGCGTTCGCCACCTTACTCCACCTTAGCTTAATCGACCGGGCGGCAAGGCGTCTGGTCGAAAGGACTTTGGGGCTGGACAGGTGGGTTATCCTTGGCTGAGCGTGAGTGGGCGTCAGACTTGGGATGGGCGTCGCTGTCGGAGTCTTCGTTGACCTTGGTTTGGGCGTCACCATCGGCTTTTCCGTCGGCCTTGGCCTGAACGTCAGTATCGGCCTGTCCGTCGGCCTTGGCCTGAACGTCAATACCGGATTCTCCGTCGGGCTTGGCGTGGTCGTCGTTGCCACAGTCTCCGTCGGGCTTGGCGTGGCCGTAGGCATTGCGGACGGCCATACCTCCGCCTCCACGTCCTCACTGACCGTTCCCGCATAGGACGCACCCCCGAAACTCCCACCATCAGACGGCCCTGCGGACCCAATGTCCAGTACCAAAGCGGGGCGTACCGCAATGAAGTCATCGTACACCCTTATAAGTCCGTCGCTCTCCACCACATACCCGTCTTCCACTACGTAAGTAGCCGACTCGGACGGCGTCACGTTGCGCAACCACCACCAGTCGGCCTCTCCCGCCGCATACATGTCGATGGACCGTCCCTCCACGTAAGCCGTATTCCTCGACACCAATGCACTTGGGCCAAAGAACCCATACGACTCATTCGCCGCGTCGTCAGCCGACAGCAGGAACAATTGATCCGCATCCTCTTCCCCCCCGGCCAAGCTGTAACCTTCCCCAACCACAATGCGCCGGATGGCGTCCTGTTCTGATTCTGAAAATGCGCGCTGCAGGAATTCCCCATTCAGCCACTGGCGCATGTCGCTGTCTTCCCACGACACTTCCTCCGCATCGCCATGGTACGCCCTTGCATCCAGATTGCCATCCGCCAACAGCAAAGCATATCCTTCGTCTTCATGAATGGACAGTATCCTCCATTTTATTGGGTCCATCTCGATACCGGCCTCGTCTTCTTGCGGATAATTTCCAAAGTACACACAATCCCAAGTCACAACCCCGTCTTCCAAACGTGGATTCTCAAAAGAAGCCTCTTGCGCCACGCCGCCACCAACGGCCCATGGCAAAGCGCTCGGGAACGTCAATTGCACCGTCACAAGCAACGCCAACCCAAGAGCCATTCGCTTTCTCAACCTTGTCCACTTTGTCTTTCCCATCTGGACCCCCCCATCCCAACCTTGTGCGGCGTTCGCCACACGCCCGCTCACCAACCTTGCGCCAAGTACGCCCCTACCGCTTCCTGACGACTTCTCCCTGCTTCTTATAGATGCTCCCCTCCGGCACGTACCCCCTCACCATGGACAAAGGATACACTATGCAAGCCTTGCCGACCACGGTGCCGGGATTCAACACGGCGCCACAACCCACCTCCACACCGTCCCCCAATATGGCTCCCATTTTCTTAAATCCCGTCTCCACCTTCCCATCTTCCCACCGAACGGTTACCAACGTCTTGTCGGACTTGACGTTGGACGTAATCGAACCCGCCCCCATATGAGCCTTATACCCCAAAATGGAGTCGCCGACATAATTGTAATGTGGTACCTGCACCCCGTTGAACAGAATGACGTTCTTCAATTCGGTGGAATTGCCCACCACGGCACCCTCTCCAACCAATGCGTTGCCCCGTATAAAGGCACAATGCCTTACCTCCGCACGCGCCCCAATAATGGCCGGGCCATGGATGTAGGCCGTCGGCGCAACCTTGGCTGATTTTGCGACCCAAACCCCGTCGCCCTTTTGCTCATACTCCTCCATTGGCAACCCATTGCCCAACTCTCGAACGAACCCCCCTATCATGGGTAGGACTTCCCATGGATAAACGGTCGCCTCCAACAATCGAGCCGCCGCCGTCTCCTCAAAAGTAAACAAACTCACGTTGGTTAACGCTTCTATACTTCCCATATTTCAACCTTTCACATAATATTCCTTAATTTTGGAGAATTGCCCCCTGATTGACCGTTGGTTGCCACTTCCCTTCACCGCCTGCACCCTCTTGGTGATGAAGTCCTCCAACTTCCTCATGTACTCTTCCTCTCCCACCTGTCCGCCCGCCACGTAGGTCAACCCCTTCTCCCAGCTTGCAGTCAAGTCCGGGTTGAGCATCGGCTTCATGGATGCGTCCACCACCTCGTATATCAGCTCCCCTTGCAGGGTCGGGGTGATGACCTGCGTCTTCTTATTCAGACTCAAGTAGGAAATGTTGAATAGCTTTTTGAGTATCTCCGCCCGCGTGGCGCTGGTGCCAATGCCGCTGCCCTTTATCTGTGTGCGCAACTCCTCGTCCTCAATGAATTGCCCCGCATTTTCCATGGTCAAGATGATGGAACCTGAATTATACCGCTTCGGCGGAGAGGTTTCCCCCTCCTTAATCCACATATCCTTTATCGGCAGACGGCTCCCTTTTTTTAACCGAGTCAAGGCTTGAACGAGTCCCTTGTCCATGTTCTCCCCCGCCTCCCCATCGGCCGTCTCCCCCTTCTTGGCAAATGAAAAGGCGGCCACCTCCAAAAACCCTTCCTCCACCAATACCTTGGACGTGGTAAAGAACCGTTCTTTGGTCGCAGCACCCTCCTCCCACGCCTCCATGACGACGTTGACCCTTTGATAGACCGCCGGAGGGTAGAAAATGGCGAGGAAACGCCTCGTAATCACTTCATACACGTTCATCGCCCTGGCGGACAACCCCGTCAACGCCCCCTGTCCCGTTGGGATGATTGCATAATGATCCGTTATCTGCCCGTCATTGACATACCTCGTCTTCTCCAGTCCCTTGTATCTCCCCTTCTCCAAAATGTGGGCGGCGTACTCGCCCCATTCCGCATGTTGTACAAGGCCGCCCAGATTCCGCTCTATCTCTTTGGCGACCGCGCTGGACAGAACCCTTGCGTCGGTTCGCGGATACGTCACCAACTTTTTCTCATACAATTCTTGCACGACGCCCAACGTCTCGTCCGGACTAATCTTGAATAGTTTGGAACAAATATTCTGTAATTCGGCCAAGTTAAACAGCAAGGGGGGGTTCTTCTTCTCCTTCTTCTTTTCCAACGTATGCACGACGGCGCACGTTTTATTCGCATTTTCCGGCGGGCTTGGCGAGCCGTCCCCCGAAGCCCCTTCCGAACCCATCAGGCCCCGTATCAGACGTTCCGCCGTCTCCTTTTCCTTAAAACCATTCTCCTTGTATAAGAACGGGCTCTGAAAATAAGCAGAGTCTTCCGTCACCTTCCATTCCCCTTGAAACCGCCCCTCTCCCATCTCGAACGAGGCAAGCACGCGATAGAACGGGGTTTTCACGAACGCTCGAATCTCGCGCTCCCTTTTCACCACCATGCCAAGCACGCACGTCATAACCCTTCCCACCGCAATGGCGGACCATTTCTTGTTCTGTAGGAAATTATGCAGCGTATTCCCATAATGCAACGTCAACACCCTGGAGAAGTTAATCCCCATCAAATAATCTTCCTTCGCGCGCAAATAAGCGGCGGTGGACAAATCGTCATATTCACGGAGCGGTTTGGCCTCCTTGATTCCCCTGAGAATCTCCTCCTCCGTCTGGGAGTCAATCCAAACGCGCAGCTTCACCTTGTCCTTCGGAACCTTCGCCATCTGGTCCACAAGGCGGTAAATGTACTCCCCTTCCCTTCCCGAGTCCGTGCAGACGTAAATGGCGTCCACGTCCTCCCTGACCAACAACGACTTCACGACTCCGAACTGCTTCTTGACCGACGCAATCGTCTCGTACCGAAAATCCTTGGGGAGGAAGGGCAACTGCTCCATCGTCCACTTCTTGAGGGCGGGGTCGTACTTCTCCGGATAGCTCATCGTGACCAAATGTCCCACGCACCAAGTAATCACCGACTCTTCCGACTCCATGAACCCGTCCCCCGAATGCCAACGCTGTTGTAGCGCCTTGGCAAACTCCTTCGCCACGCTGGGCTTCTCCGATATATATAGCTTCTTCGCTGGTAACGCCCCCCTCCCGTCATCGCCTATGTTATGACCATCCACCCTCCTACAGCGGATGTCGTTCGGTAAGCTCTTTCACCATGCGGAGGGCTTCCTCCTGATTGGCGTCCGCGTCCCGAATCATCATGCCGATGGCCTTGGCGACGACGCCCATGTCCGCCTCCGTCATGCCCCTGGTCGTAACCGCCGCCGTACCCAGACGAATCCCGCTGGTCACAAATGGGGATTGTGGGTCGTTGGGCACCGTATTCTTATTGCACGTTATGTTGGCGCGCTCCAACGCATGTTCCGCGTCCTTGCCCGTCAAACCCTTGTCAACCAAATTCATCAGCATCAGGTGGTTGTCCGTCCCCCCCGACACCAAGCTCAACCCTTCGGCCACCAGTCCTCTTGCAAGTGCATCCGCATTGGCGACGACCTTTTTCCCATACTCCTTGAACGCCGGCTCCAACGCCTCCTTCAAGCATACCGCCTTGGCCGCAATCACGTGCATGAGGGGGCCGCCCTGTATGCCGGGGAATACCGCCTTGTTCAACTTCGCCTCATTGGCAAACTCGGCGGACGACAGAATCATTCCGCCCCTTGGCCCACGCAACGTCTTGTGCGTGGTCGTGGTCGTCACATGGGCGTAGGGAATGGGCGACTCGTGGCAACCCGCCGCCACCAGCCCGGCAATATGCGCCATGTCCACCATCAGCCACGCGCCAACCCCGTCCGCAATCTCGCGGAACCGCTTAAAATCCAATTTCCTTGCATACGCGCTGGCACCCGCGACAATCAACCGGGGACGACATTTACCCGCAATCTTCTCCAACTCGTCATAATCAATAAATCCCTCGTCATTCACCCCGTAAGGCACGAATTCATAGTAGCTGCCCGACATGTTGACCGGGCTCCCATGGGTCAAATGCCCGCCATGGTTCAAATTCATGCCCATCACGACGTCGCCCGGCTTAAGCAGGGCGAAATATACCGCCATATTGGCCTGGGCCCCGGAATGCGGTTGTACGTTCGCATAGGTACAGCCGAACAGCTCCTTCGCCCTTTCTATCGCCAAATCCTCTATCACGTCCACGTACTCGCACCCGCCATAATACCGTTTGCCCGGATACCCTTCCGCATACTTGTTCGTACAAGGGCTGCCCATGGCCGCCATCACCGCGTGGCTCACAAAATTCTCCGAGGCGATTAACTCCACCTTCTCGTTCTGCCTGCCCATTTCCTTCACAATCGCTTCGGCTATTTCCGGATCGTATTGTTTTACCTCGTCCAATGAATACATCTACCTTGCTCCTCCCGTTTGTTTGTTCTGTGCCATTTGCGCAATGTCCGTCCGCATATACTTATTCTCAAAGTCCACCCATTCGGCAGCCTTATAAGCCCTCTCCTTGGCCTCGGCCAAATCCTTGCCCTTGGCCGTAACGCCCAATACGCGCCCCCCGTTGGTGACGACGCCCTCGTCCGTCCGCTTGGTTCCAGAATGGAAGACATAATACTCATCCTTCCCCTCAAACCGTTCAAGGCCCTTAATGACCTTGCCCTTCTCGTAAGCCTGCGGATAGCCGTCCGACGCCAACATGACGCATACGGCCGCATTATCCTCAAAATCCAGCTGTATTTCGTCCAACCTGCCGTCGATGCAGGCTTCCACTACGTCAACGAGGTCGTTCTTCATTCTCGGCAGTACGACCTGCGCTTCCGGGTCGCCAAACCGCGCATTGTATTCCAACACCTTCGGCCCATCGTCGGTCAACATGAGTCCGACGAAGAGGATGCCGACAAAATCCCTGCCTTCCTTCTTCATGGCGTCCATCGTCGGTTGGAAGATGTGGGCTTCGCAGAACCTCCGTACCTCCTCCGTGTAGGTTGGCGTCGGTGAAAACGTCCCCATCCCCCCCGTGTTCAAGCCTTCGTCACCATCCTTCGCCCGTTTATGGTCCTGCGCACTCGTCATTGGCGCAATATGCGTACCGTCACAAAAACACAGCACCGACACTTCCGGCCCCGCGATAAACTCCTCGACCACAATCCTCTCCCCTGCCGCACCAAACGCCTTGTCCGTCATCAGCGTCTTCACTCCCTGCTCGGCCTCTTTGGCGTCCCCACAAATCAACACGCCTTTTCCCGCCGCCAACCCGTCGGCCTTGAGCACGACTGGATATCGACAACCCTTCAAATACTTTTCCGCTTCCCTTGCGGAATCAAACGTCTCAAACGCCGCCGTCGGTATGCCGTACTTCTTCATCAACCCTTTGGAAAAGACCTTGGAACTCTCAATCTCCGCCGCCCTCGCGGTCGGCCCGAACACGCGCAATCCTTTGGCCTCAAACACGTCCACGACGCCGGCCCCCAGCGGGTCGTCCATGCCGATGATGGTCAAATCCACCTCATTCTCTACGGCAAACGCCGCAAGGCGCTCCAACTCCATCGCGCCTATGTCCACACATTCCGCAATCTCCGCAACGCCCGCGTTGCCGGGAGTGCAATATACCTTGTCCACCCGCCCACACTTCGCCACGCTGGCGACGATGGCGTGTTCCCTCCCACCGCTTCCGACCACCAGTACCTTCATGTATACTCCTCCTATGCGTCCGCGACCTTTGCCAACTTCCCCTCAATCCTAACTCGCCCATTGGCAATCAAATTAACCGCTTGCGGCAGAATCACCCATTCCGCCTCCTCCATAACCCTTCTCTGCAAGGTTTCCGGCGTGTCGTCTTCGCGCACGTCCACCGCCTTCTGCAACAATATGGGACCCGTATCCGTCCCTTCGTCCGCAAAATGAACCGTCGCCCCCGTCACCTTGTTCCCGCGGGCCAAGACGCTCTCATGAACGCGCAACCCATAGTACCCTTTGCCACAGTGGGCCGGGATAAGGGATGGGTGTATGTTGATGATGCGTCCGGCATACTTTTCTATAATTGCAGGCGGAAAAACAGTCAAATATCCCGCCGTCAAGACGAGGTCGACGCCGTGCCGCTCCAACGCCGCCAACATTTGTTCCGCAAACGCCTCCTTGTCGGGATACTCCTTGGGTGACACGCACTCCGTGGCAATCCCCGCATCCTTAGCCCTCGTCAGCGCATAAACCCCCGCCTTGCTGCTGATTACGACTGCGATGACGGCGTTCGTCACCGTGCCGTCCTCAATACGGTCAATCAAAGCCTGTAAATTGGTTCCTCCGCCCGACACACATACCGCAATTCTCGTCATCATCCCTCCTCTATGGTTAAGCCCTTGTCGCCATCCGTAATCTCCCCGATGGCGTATGCTTCCTTCCCCGCCTTGCGGATGGCCATGATCGCCTTGTCCACCTGATCCGCCCCTACGACGAACGCCATGCCGATGCCCATGTTGTACGTTCGATACATCATGTCCATCTTGATGTCGCCGTCCCTCGACAACATGCCAAAAATGGGTGGCACGGGGTAACTCCCCCCTCGTATCGTCGCATGCGACCCCTCCCGCAACATGCGCGGTATGTTCTCATGGAAGCCGCCTCCCGTAATATGGCTGCACGCCTTGATACGGACGCCGTCCTCCGCAAGCGCCTTAAGCGCCTTCACATATATGACCGTGGGTTCCAACAACGCCTCCCCCAACGAGCTTCCCAAAGACTCATAATAGGCGTCGAGTGCCTTGCGCTCAATGCGGAACACCCTCCTGACCAAGGAATATCCATTACTATGTACGCCGGAGGACGCCATTCCCACAATCACGTCTCCTGACTGTATGTCGCAACCTGTAATCATTGCCTTCTTATCCACGACGCCTACGGCAAAGCCCGCCAAATCATACTCGTCCACGGGGTAGAAGCCCGGCATCTCCGCCGTCTCCCCGCCAATCAAGGCGGCTCCCGCCTGCTTGCACCCTTCCGCTACCCCACTTACTATGGTGGCGATTTTTTCAGGCTCGTTCCTTCCACACGCTATATAGTCAAGAAAAAACAGCGGCTCCGCACCCGAACACGCAATGTCGTTCACGCACATCGCCACGCAATCCACGCCAATTGTGTCGTGTTTGTCCATCTCAAACGCAATCTTTAACTTGGTTCCCACCCCGTCCGTGCCGGACATTAAAATCGGCTCCTCCATGCCTTTGAATCCCGACAAGGAAAAAGCCCCCGCAAACCCCCCTATTTCGGTGATTGCTTCTTTCCGCATGGTACTTTCCACGTGCTGCTTCATCAGCGAGACCGCTCGGTAGCCCGCCTCAATGTCCACTCCCGCCTTCTTATAGTCCATGGCTTCCTCCATTCAATCCATTCTGTCATTCCATATATGCTATTATATCTACATCCTCTCGTAATTGCAAGGGTAAAAATTTTGCTGCATTGGCTCTGGGGACATGCTATATCTGCGAAGGGGACCCTCCGCATCCTGCGAAGGGGACCCCGTGCGGCTCGCTCCCTTCCTGCGAAGGGGACCCTCCCCATCCTGCGAAGGCAACCCCGTGCGGCTCGCAAAGCGAGCCGCGCGGGGTTGCCCGCTCCACCCATGGACGTCCACAATTCGGGACGCCCATGGGTCGCGGGCGCGCTCGGATTAAATGAGCCGTATGGCTTTGTGAGCAAGCTCACAGCCATACGGCTCATCCAATCCTCACTTTGCCTTCGCGCACAATGCCTTCGCGCACAAGACCTTCGCAGCTATCTACGAGGAGTATCTTTACCCACGTTACTTTTATAATTCTGTAGGAACGGTGGAATCTGAATGCCGCCATCCTTAATGGAAGCCGCCTTTATGGGCGTCTCTTTATCGGTTCCACCCGCCATGGACTCTGCAAGTACGTCCCTCTTGGGTTTGTTCGTCGGCATGGAGCCCGGCTTCAGCTTAAAGTTGGAGCCCATTCCGCCTTGCAGGAAGCTGGAGGCACCCACGCCCAACCTCATGTGGGATGAAAGCGGCCCGTCCTCAAGACCCGTGGCGATAACCGTAATGACCGCCGTGTCAGAAACGGCGTCGTCGTAGGTGGCGCCAAATATAATGGCCGCCGTCTCACCCGCCAACTCTTGTACGTAAGACGCGGCGTCGTTCGCCTCCAGCAAACTGATGTCGCCGGATATGTTCAAGATTACGTGGGTCGCCCCCTCGATGGTAGTCTCCAAAAGCGGACTGGTGACCGCATGCTTCACGGCTTCCGTACATTTCTCATCCCCATGCCCGATGCCGATGCCGATGTGTGCGACGCCCTTGTCCTTCATTACGGTCTGTACGTCCGCAAAGTCCAAATTAATCAGGGCGGACTTGTTGATGAGGTCCGTTATGCCCTGTACTCCTTGCTGTAAAACCTCGTCCGCCTTAGCCAAAGCTTCGGGGAAGGTCGTCCTTCTGTCTACAATCTCCAACAGTTTGTCGTTCGGGATGACGATCAGCGTGTCTACATGTTCCCTCAACTTGTCAATGCCCGAAACGGCGTTCTTCATCCTCTCGTTATTCTCAAACTTAAACGGCTTCGTGACAATGCCCACCGTCAGGATTCCCAAATCCTTGGCCACCTCGGCGATAATCGGGGCGGCCCCCGTTCCGGTGCCCCCTCCCATGCCGCAGGTCACAAAAACCATGTCGTAGCCTTTGACCATGCCCGTAATCTCTTCCCTGTTCTCCTCCGCGGCTTGTCCACCTATCTCCGGCATGGAGCCGGCGCCCAAACCCTTGGTTAATTTCTCACCAATCTGCAGGGTGGCCGACTTACAGTTCTTCAAATGCTGCTTGTCCGTATTGACTTCAATGAGCCGGTAGAGCTCCTTTGTCTCGGTCACGCCCCTGGCCTTTGCTTCCTTAATCAATTCGCCCAGGTTCTGGGCCTGAATATCAACGGCGCTCTTCAGC
>QMCE01000154.1_pt1 | contig 31259 bp, 22 predicted proteins | sample 1821851 | NCBI WGS metagenome assembly QMCE01 (sample SAMN09453174, study PRJNA476694) | Termite gut metagenome, whole genome shotgun sequencing project. | isolation source: worker | host: Odontotermes sp. | place: South Africa:Pretoria | collected 2016-01-28 | reverse complement strand
TGGGATCTCGAAACGGTCATTTCATCGTCGCGCCTGCACGATGTCGGCAAGATCCGCATCTCCGACATCATCCTCAACAAACCCGCCAAACTGACCCCCGAAGAGTTTGACATTATCAAAACACACACCACCGAAGGGGAGCGTATTATAGACCAAATCGCCGGGCTCACGGGAGACGAGATGTTTCTGCGCCACGCGAGAAAATTTGCGGGTTACCACCACGAAAAATGGAACGGTCGCGGCTATCCCTACAGCCTTGACGGCGAGGATATACCGCTTCAGGGGCGCGTTATGGCGGTCGCCGACGTATACGACGCGCTTGTCTCCGAACGCCCCTATAAAAAACCCTTCAGCCATGAGGAATCGGTTGACATCATCATGAAAGACGCGGGAAGCCATTTTGACCCGCAAATCGCCGAAGTATTCTACAACGCGCGCGACCAATTCAAAGCGGTGGAGTGAGGAACATGAAAAAGTGGCGTATCCCCAAACGCCCATCCGCGCAGATCATCTATGTGTTGGTGGCATTTACCGTCATGATCGTCATCTGTTATTTCTATGTCGGCGATATGGAGCGCACGCGGCTCGCACAGAGCGCGCGGGATGCGATTGCGGATACGGAGGAAAACCTTACAGCCGGAATGCGGGAACGGGAAACGGCATTGGACGCCGTTGCTGAATCAGCCCGCGTTATGGTGCTTCGCGGGGAATCCTTTGAGACGATGCAGGACTATTTTACGCAACTCACCGCCTATGCCCAAAACGAAGGCGCGGAAATCCTTCCGAGCGTCACGGGCTATTACGGTGCCTTTGAAGCGTTTGATTATAAGCTCTTATCCGGCTCCGGTTGGAATCCGCCGAACAATTATGACGCCGCGCAGCGCCCTTGGTATCGTGCCGGCGTCGATGCCGGTGGGAAAGTTGGATATACGGATCGCTACATTGATATGGCGCGCGAGGAATACGCGGTTTCCTATGCGCGTCAGCTTTTTGACGAAAACGGCAGGCCGATCGGCGTAGTCGCCCTGAGTATCGATCCGGTCAGGGTTCCTTCTGACGTTGCCGATTACCACTTGGCAGAGGGCGGTTACGGTATGATGGTCAACAGTGAAATGAATATCATCGCCCATCCGCATAACGGTATCGTCGAAAACAACATCCGTAATCCCGGCAGTGACCTATATGAACTTGCCCCCGAATTGGAATTGACGGGCGAACTGGCGGAGAAAGAGTTTATCAACTATCAGGGCGTTACATGCATCGCTTTTTTCGAGCGGCTTGATAACGGTTGGTATGCGGGCATTATCACTCCGAAAAACGCGTATTACAGGAGTACGCGCACATTATTATGGTTTCTCATCGGTGTGGGCGGTGCGCTCGCCATTATGTTGAGCGCTTTGCTGCTTCGTCTGATCGCGCTGAAAGCGCGTGCGGACGACCGCGCGCGGGTTATGTTCGATAACCTGCCGCTCAGCACAAATTTGATTGACCGGGAATACCGTATCATTGACTGCAATCAGGAAACGTTGGACTTGTTTGGGGTTTCTAAAAAAGAGGAATACCTCCCCAACTTTTTTCGCTTTTCTCCGGATAGACAGCCCAACGGCTTAGAGTCAAAGGAACTGGCCGATGAATATTTTAAAATGGCGTTTGATCAAGGCCGCCTGCGCTTTGATTGGACGCATCAGACGGCGGACGGTGAACTTGTTCCTTGCGATGTCATCCTCATCCGTACCGAACTGGACGGCATTCCCCTTATTTCGGGATATGCGCGCGATTTGCGGGAACTGCGGGTCGCGACGGAAAAACTCCGGGAAGCGGATGAGCGCACGCAGCTTATGCTGGACGCCACACCCCTTTGCTGCTGTTTGATCGACAAGGACCTCCGAATCGTTGAATGCAACGCGGAAGCTGTCAAATTATTTGAACTGGCTGACAAGAGGGAGTTTATCGACCGCTTTGCCGAACTTGCTCCTCCGATTCAACCCAACGGCTTGGATTCACAGGAAGAGATTCGTAAAAACATTTTGCTGGCTTTCGATCGCGGGTATTTCCGCACCGAGTTTTTGCACCAAAACCTGAAAGGGGAACCTATCTCTACAGAAATTACTTTGGTACGCGTCAAGAGCAAAGACGGATATATCATTGCGGGTTACATCAGGGATCTGAGGCAGATGAAAGCCATGGTACGCGAAATGCAGAGGATCGAAATTGCGGAGGAAAGCAATAAAGCGAAAGGCAAATTCGTTGCGACAATGAGCCATGAGATGCGCACGCCGTTGAACGCGATTCTGGGAATCACCGAAGTGCAATTGATGGACGAAACGCTACCCTACAACGCGCAGGAGGCGTTTAACTGGATCTATAATTCCGGCCATACTCTGCTGCATATCATCAATGATGTTCTCAATCTCTCGAAAATCGAAGCCGGCAAGATGGAACTTACGCCGGTTAGATATGAAATGGCCAGTTTGATCAACGATTCGGTGCATCTCAATTTGATGCAGCGCGGCAGCAAACCGATTGAGTTCCGTCTGAAGGTTGACGAAAATACCCCTGCCGTTCTGCGCGGCGATGAATTGCGCATCAAGCAAATCTTGGGGAATCTGCTCTCCAACGCTTTCAAATACACCGAAAAGGGTCTCGTTACACTTTCCGTCTCCGCCGAAGCGGAGGAAAACAGGGCTGACGTCATCGTCGTGATCCGAGTGACCGATACCGGCATTGGTATGACAAGGGAGCAAACCGAAACCGTCTTTGATCCGTATTCCCGCTTCACCAACGAATACACCCGCTCCAACGAGGGAACGGGATTGGGCATGAATATTACGCAAAACCTAGTGCAAATGATGGGGGGCACCATCTTTATCGAGAGCGAGCCGGGTAAAGGAACGGAAGTTATCATTCGTCTGCCGCAGATTCGGATTGGCTTTGATACGCTGGGCAGAGATACCGTCCGCAATCTCCAGGAATTCCGCATCAATCCTTCGGCGAAACTGCAAAAAGCGCAGTTTACGCGCGAATATATGCCTTATGGCCGCGTTCTGATCGTTGACGATGTGGAATCCAACGCCTATGTTGCGCGGGGGCTGATGGCTCCATACGGGCTGTCGGTCGAAACCGTCATGAGCGGGTTTGAGGCCATTGACAAGGTCGCAAGCGGACGGGTCTATGACATTATCTTTATGGATCACATGATGCCGAAGATGGACGGCATTGAAACGACGAAGCGCCTGCGCGCCGCGGGATATGCCAATCCTATCGTAGCGCTGACCGCCAACGCCGTTGCGGGTCAGTCGGAGTTCTTTCTGGGAAACGGCTTCGACGATTTTATCTCTAAGCCTATCAACAGCCATCAGCTCAACAGAATCTTAAACAAGCTGATTCGGGATAAGCACCCAAGCGAAGTGATCGAAACCGCGCGTAACCAAAAAAAGACCATCGAAAAGCATCTTGCCGGAAGAAACGGTTGCGCGGAAATCGACCCGGAGTTGGCCCGCATATTCGCGAGAGACGCCGAGAAAGCCGCCGCCGCTCTGAAAGAGGTTTGCGCAAAGAACGGCGGGTACACCGATGAAGACGTAAAATCATATATCGTCAGCATCCATGCCATAAAAAGCGCTTTGGCGAGCATTGGGCAGTCGGCGCTCTCCTCGTTCGCCCTTCGGTTGGAGGAGACGGTTCGCGGTTTGGATACCTCCGTCATCGCCACCGAGACCCCGGCTTTCATCGACAAACTGCTCGGTTTGGCCGGGGAACTTACGGCAAAGAATGAATCCGCCGAATCCGTCGCGACCTCTGACGACACCGCTTTATTGCGCGAAAAACTGACCGTGATTGCGCAAGCCTGCGCGGATTATGATAAAAAACCGGCAAAAGACGCGCTGGCCGAATTGCGAAAATATGCGTGGACGCCCGAAACCAACGAACTTCTGGACACCATCGCGGAACATCTGCTGCACAGCAGTTTTGAAGAAGCCGGAATCATAGCCGAGGATGCAATAGAGGGGTTATAGGCTATCCTCATCTCAACTTCTCCGCCAATGTTTTATGTAGCGCATCCACATCAATCGGTTTTGATAAATGCCCGTTCATACCCGCCGCCGCCGCCGCGTCCAAATCCTCCTTGAATACATTGGCTGTCATGGCGATGATGGGAACGGTTTTCGCGTCCTCCTGTTTTGAAGCGCGTATTTCCCGCGCCGCCTCATAACCGTCCATCACCGGCATCGATATATCCATAAAGATTAAGTCAAAGAAACCCATCCCATAGGATTCAAACATCTCCACCGCCTTCCGCCCGTTTTCCGCTTCATAGATTCCGGCACCGGGCAGGTTCGCGCGCAGAATGATCCGGTTGATTTCTATATCTTCTACCAGCAGAATGTTTTTTCCGCTCAGGTCAACAGGTTCCGTCGCCGTCTCTTCGATTTCTCCTTTGGGGAAAAATAATTCAAACGTAAATGACGACCCTTTGCCAAGGATACTTTGCGCTTTGATCTCGCCGCCCATCATATTAATTAAGTTTTGGCTGATAGCCAATCCCAAACCCGTACCGCCGAATTTAAGAGCGATCGAACTGTCCGACTGTTCAAAAGGTGTGAAGATTCTCTTCAATTGCTCCTCGGTCATACCGATCCCCGAATCTCTGACCTCAAAGCGGAGGAGTGCGCCGTTTTTGTCTTCCTCCTTTACTCGGACGCTCAGACTGACGTTTCCTCCGCTTTCGGTAAATTTCACCGCGTTACCCAACAGATTGACAAGTACTTGATTCACGCGCATTTTGTCTCCTACCAGTGTCATATCATCAAGTTCACCAAAATTATGGGTAAATTGGACATCTTTTTCTTGACAGCGTTGTTCAATGATCGCCAATATTTCCCGATACGCATCCGATACCCGAAAAGGCAAATTCACCAATTCAAATTTGCCCGATTCGATTTTCGACATATCCAGTACGGCGTTTAACATCCCGAGCAAATGTCCGGAAGCGGCGAGGATTTGATCTACCGCGTCGTTTGACTTCTGAGGGTCAGTTGCTTTTTTCGCGATTCCCGCCATCCCGATAATTGCGTTGAGCGGCGTACGGATTTCATGGCTCATACGGGCTAAAAATGTGCTTTTCGCCTTTGCCGCAGCTTGCGCCCGTTCCTCCGCTTTTCGGCGTTCCGATACATCACGCGCGATTCCGACAATACCGCTCAGTGCACCTTCTTGAAAAAACGGCGTTTTGATCGTTTCGACAATCCGCTCCGACCCATCCGGGAGAATGATGGGGACATCAGATATGACAGTGTTTTGTGTGATCAGTGCGAGTTTGCTGGTTTCGATAAACCCATTTGCTTGATCTCGTCCGGAAAAGACTTCTGTACTGTCCCTGCCAATGATCTCAGCCGACGGCTTTCCTGCGAACTGCTCAAAGCTCGGGTTGCATGTCTGATATTTAAAGTCGGTATCCATGCTGAACATCATATCGGGAACGCCGGCGTACATCGCTTCAGTAAAAGCGGCCTGTCGTTTCAATCCTTTCTGAAGGCGACGATTGCGAATCAACGCCATAATGAGCAACAACAACCCGACCGACAGAACGGCAATAAACATGGAAAGGTAAAGCGCAATCTGCTTGGAATATTCAAGGGAATAGTCAAAAAACTTATTCTCCCAATCACTGGTAATCGCTTCTGTGTTCACATGCGCTTGAGCCTTGCCGACAACCGAATGCAGAAATGTTTCGTTCATATTGAACCCGAAGAGGGAATCCATCGAGCTTTCAAATCCCACATTGATCTTGTATCCGGGTTTTTCACGGTAGTTCATCTGCATCAGCATCATATACCGGGAACCCATCAGCAGATCGATCTCCCCCCGCTCCAGCGCATCTAAGCATTGATCGTGCGTATCGTAAGGGACGCTGTTTACGCTGTCCGGAAACCATTCGTAATATTTATCCTCATACGCAGTACTCAGTACCGTACCTACCCGCGCGCTCACCACTTGATATCTCGAGAGCATCGGATAGTCCGCCTTGGAGATCAGCGCATACTGAGAAGAAGAGTACGGAACATCCGCAAAGAGGAACCGGTCTCGCCGCGCTTCGGAAAACAGAAGCTGCGAAACAATGGAGACCTCCCCCGCCTCCAGCATATTAATAATTTCATCCCATGTCGAGTCTTTTGTGGTCTTCACCTCAAAATCCACCGGGAGCAGTTCGTCGATCTCTCTGAGGACTTCCACTGCGATTCCCTGAAACTCTTCGTCTTTTTCGTTGTAGAAGCTGACCGGGTAATTGTCCGATTCCAGTGCGACGCTGACCTTCCCCCCGCGCAATAAAAGGCCTTCCAGCCACGCGCGTTCCTCTTCGGTAAAGGTCTTTTCCAGTTTGAGTTTGGCGTACTCCTTGTCTCCTTCTTTGTACATTTCAACAAGCGTATCAACCCCGCCTGTTTCTATGTATCGATTAAACACGGATATAATGGGCGTCAGTTTGGGATTAGCCGTGCTGACCGAAATAGGGGAATAGACCAGCGGAAAAAATTCTTTTGAACCGATAAAGTCGTATTCTTCAAAGGAAATGTCAGCCACGGCTTCGGCTACAAACGCGTCAGCCGTGCCGGAGCGCAGCGCTTCCGCCGCCTCGCTAAAATCTTTGTAATATACGCGCTCAAACGTCACAGGATACAGATTCTGAATTAGTTCGGCTGTGACGGTTCCAGTGAGGAATCCCAATGTCAACCCATTCACATCCGCCTCCAAATTGATCGGGTCAGAATCCTTATGGGTAAATAACCTCAGCGCGCGCTCCGCGACAGGATGGGTCATTTTATACCGATCCATCCGTTCCGGTGTCGGAGTTAAGTTTCCGATAAAGTCAATTTCCCCACTGTCCAGCGCTTCCGTCATGTCGGCAAACGTATCAAACCGCACTGGGGTAAAAGGGCAGTCAAACAACCCGGCCAGCAAATCACACAGCCTGAAGGTAAATCCCTCTTGGGTTCCGTCGGGCAACGTAAACGCCTCCGTGCAGATTGTATAACCGAAGGTAAAGCCGCCGTCTTTCAGAGAGTCCACGGCGGTTTTTTCTTCCTCCGTTACTCCCGGTAAATCCTGATATGAAACGCGTTCAGCGGCGGCGCTGTGCGCCGTCATCATGATAAGAGCGATGATTAGATACAAAGCGTTTCTTTTCATTCACGTCCCACCCTTTATTCCGTCATTAGCACGTTTGCGTTGTTCAGAATCTGCGAGCCATATAAAAACAGCGCGTCGGCGTTCCGGTCAAACGTAAGCAAGTCCGGAAGCAGACGGCTGTTGATATACCGCAAATCAATCAGCGTAACCGTTTTGTAAAACGGCGCGATCAGCGGGGCAAGGCTGGAACCGAACGAATCGCGGAACAAGTATAGCTGCCGATCCGATCTGGCTTTCGGGTTTTGGATTTCAATCAGCGGCTGCGCGCCGCGTAAAAACACATCATAAGGGTCTCGCCCGCTGACCGATTCCGGGTCGTATAGCGGTCCTTCTTCCCATTCAAGCGTGTTTACGTTGAGGTAGCGTACCGTCAGCGGCGCGGCGGAGGTGAGGATTGTCATTATGTCGGGTTTTTGCGGCAGCGCGAGCTGCCCTGTATAAACGCCGTGAAAGTTTCCGATTCTCTGTTCGGTAAACGCCCAAACCGCGTTAAAGCCCATCGCGCCGCCGAGTTTCTCCAAAACGTTGCGTAGCCTTGCCTGATCCCAATGTAAGTCGGTTTTGTAAAAGCTTCCGGCTTCGAGGCTGTCGGTCAGGTCGATCAGGGCGACGCCGCTTAGGTTTTTTGTCAAGATATCCCGCGCCGCTCCGGCGTCAAACCCCGGATAATCCCGCGTCGCGTAAACGCTCTTATCGGGAATCACGGCGCAGTAAGCGTTGTTGAAATACCGGGCGGCGAGACGTTCGATTTTTCCGGCGATATTAATAACCGACGCTTCATTGACTTCCTCAAATTTCCCCGCGCCAACCAGTGTATCTAAATATAGTCCTGACTTATCGGGTTGCGCGAATATCTTAAATACCAACAGAGCGCGCAGGGTACGGAGCTGTTCGCGAAAGGTGAAATTGTCGGAGGTATATGCCGCGAAATCGTCCATAAAATCGCCCGACATCAGAGTCTCCATCGACAACCGGGGCAATTTGGCAGGCTTGCGCCTCTCGCTTTCCAATACCTCCGGCTTCGGCAGAACGAGGTTGAGCAGAAAGAACCCGCCGACCAGCAGTGTGAACACCGCGACGGTCAGCACCGCGCGCAACGGCGTTTTTTGATCTTCCGTAACAACTCCCCCTCGAATGAAATAGCGCTAGAACCGGAAATAGATAAATGGGTTAAACGACCCGTCTACAAGACATGCCGTCACGAGCAGCAGCAGCACAGCCACAGCGAGCGGTTCAAAAACTGTCGCCAAATTCGTCTCGCTGAGTTTTACCGCGAGACGCGCCGGCCACGGCGTGCACCCGACGGCGGCGATCAGAAGCGGGATAAAGAAACTGCGGAGATTATACAGTGTGTCTTCCCCGATTAACCCCGTTCCTACGCCGAACAAAAATCCGATCCGGGAAAAAGCCTCGCTCAGACTGCCCGCGTCAAAAACCATCCAGCCTATAGCGACGCAAAACAGGAGATATAAATGCCCAACAAAGCGCGGCGCCCGCGCCAGCGCTTTCCCGATTATAAACCGTTCCAGCAATAGCAACACGCCGAAATACAATCCCCAAACAATGAAAGACCAATCCGCGCCATGCCAAAACCCAGTCAGAAGCCATACCACCGCGACATTCCGTATATATTTCGGCACTTTAACCCGATTGCCGCCCAAAGGGATATACACATAGTCGCGAAACCACGCGGACAATGATATATGCCAACGCCGCCAAAAATCCGATATGCTGCGCGCAATATAAGGGTAATTAAAATTCTCTAAGAACCGGAATCCAAGCATCCGCCCCATCCCGATAGCCATGTCGCTGTATCCGGAAAAATCAAAGTAGAGATGGAAGGCATAGGCGATGATATAGACCCATGTGCCGAGAACGCTGGTGTCCCCGCTTTTTTTATAGGCAGCCACCAACTCACCGAGGACGTTTGCGATTAAAACCTTCTTCGCGAGTCCTGTTGCGAGCCGGCGTATTCCGAAGGCAAAGTCCGTCAGTGTATGCCTCCGGGATTTAAGATCCCTTTCCACATCCGTGTAGCGTACGATCGGCCCCGCGACCAGTTGCGGGAAGAGGGCAACATAGGTAGCGAGCGTAAAAAAATTGCGCTGCACTCCGGTCTTGCCTAGATATAGATCAAAATCATAACTGAGCGCCTGAAAGGTGTAAAAGCTGATCCCGATTGGCAGCGCGAGCTTCAAAAGCCCGAACGAAGTTTCAAACAACCCGTTCACATTTTTGATAAAGAAATCGGCGTATTTGAAAAACATCAAGCCGCCAATTCCGACAACAATAGAGCCGATCAGCGCGAGGCGGCTTCCCGGCCTTCCGCGGAACCGGTCAATCAGTAGCCCAAATATCCACGCGGAAAACAACTGCGCCGCCATCAGCAGCAGATGCCGGGGCTCGCCCCATCCGTAGAATATCAGGCTTGTAATAAGAAGCACATGGTTACGGAGTTTGGGCGAGCCGCCCGGCATCGGCGTCAGGAAATAAAGGATTAATGTGACCGGCAGAAAAGCGTAAAGAAACTCAAGGCTGGAAAAGAGCATCGTTTTTACTCAAACGTGTAGAACTTGTTTACATTTCCCGCATCAACGCCGAACTCCTCGGCGAAATATTTCTGGATTACCGGGGCGTGGGTATCCTCCGTCGCGGCGAGCAGGACATATTGCCCGGCATCGGCGGTAAACGCCTGCTTCGGGAAGACGCAGACCCATTTCCCCGTGAAGTAATTATCGGCAATGGCGTTTTTTACGGCAAGCGCGGCTTCGGCATCTTTGCATTTGAACAGCGCCACCTCAAACGGAGACGTTGTGAACAGCGCCTTCGATATATAGGCTTCGCTCACATAGTCGCCGAACTGCGCCGGGGTGATTCCAAAGTTTACTCCTTCGTCGTCCAAATCGTTTGTCGTCAGAGCCATTCCTTCAACAGGGGGAAATCCCTCCTCTCCGAGTTCCGTACCGGACTTATCCATAATGGATTGCAACGCCGTTTCGGCGCTCTTATCGGGCAGATCCGGTTTCTTCTCTCCGCATCCGGTCAAAAACAGGGCGATTAAAAGCGCGAACGTAAGGCAAATGGCTTTTTTCATGGTTTGAATCCCAACCTTTCTGTATCCTTATCATACCACATATACGGGTAATAATGCAATGAAAACCTAATCACGCCTCACGGAGAGGGCCGTTTGGAGGGCAGGGCTCTTTCGCGCAAATAAACTGCTCATGCAATAAATCACAACGTTCAGGCATTATACAGATGATAGGGTGGTGATTCTCCGTTGCCGGCAGGGGAGATGAAATCAAAAACCAAAAGCGCTTCGGTCAGCGACAGTCTGATCGAGAGAATATCCAGCGGCGATAAAAAGGCGCTGACCGAGCTGTACGAGGAGGCGAAGGCGGCGGTCTACGGCTTTGCCCTGTCTGTTTTACGCAACGCGAGCGACGCGGAAGACATCATGCAGGACACCTTCGTCAGAATTTACGTTTCGGCAGCCGAATATAAACCGCGCGGAAAACCGATGGCATGGATTCTGACCATTACACGCAACCTCTGCCTGATGAATCTCCGTGCTGGGAAACGAACCCTTGCCGAAAGCGCGTGGGAGACGCCCGACCCGCAGGATCACACCGGGACATGGACAGATCGAATTGTTTTGAACGCGGCGATGACCGTGCTAACCGATGAGGAGCGGCAAATCGTTATCCTTCATGCTGTATCGGGGCTGAAGCACCGAGAAATCGCATCGCTGCTGTGTATACCGCTTTCAACGGCGCTGTCAAAATACCGCAGAGCTTTATCTAAACTGAGAAGACAATTGGAGGAGAATGATGATGAAGAATAAGCAAATCGTAAAACGTCTCGGAACGGAAATTGAAAACAGCACGCCGGAGGTGCGTGACGCTATCCTTCGGCAATGCGAGCGGCATGACGCTTCACCGCAGAAAGGGAGTATGCTTGAAATGGCAAATCAACCGAGACAAAGACCGAAAACAGCATGGATAAGACGGCTTGCCGTCGCGACGGCAGCCGTGCTGGTCGCAGGGTTCGGCGCGTGGTACGGCTACGGGAAATTCGCGGTGGACGCCATCATTGGGATCGACGTGAATCCGAGCATCGAGCTGAAAATCAATCGCTCGGAAAGCGTGTTGTCCGCAACCCCGCTCAACGCGGACGCGGAAACCATTTTGGACGGCATGGATCTGAAAAACGTGGATTTGGACGTTGCGGTGAACGCACTGATCGGCTCCATGCTGAAAAACGGATACGTCAGCGAAATCAAGAATTCGGTACTCATCTCTGTGGAGAACGCCGACAGCGCGAAAAGCGCCGCGCTTCAACAGCGGCTGTCCGAAGAAGTCGGCAGTCTGTTGGAAGCGTATTCGGTAGGCGGTGCCGTACTCACCCAGACGGTTTCCGAGGATGAGCGTCTCCAGTCGCTCGCCGAACTGTACGGAATCTCTTTAGGAAAAGCGGCGCTGGTAGACCTATTGGTCAGTCAGGATACACGGCTTCAGTACGCCGATATCGCCGCGCTTCCCATCAACGACATCAACCTGTTAATAACCGGAAAGCAAACGGATATACAAGGCATCTCTTCGCAAGGGCAGGCGTCCAGCGGGGAATATATCGGCGAAGAAGAAGCAAAATCCATTGCGCTTGCCGATGCGGGGATTGAGGAATTCGCGGCGACGTTCATCAAGGCGAAGCTGGATTTCGACGACGGACGCATGGTGTACGAGGTGGATTTCTACGCCGGAAACAACGAATACGAATACGAAATCGACGCGCTGACCGGCGAGATCGTCAGCCGCGATATTGATTTGGAGAAATCTCCGTCAGTTCCGTCAACTCCTTCGCCGTCAGCGCCGCCCGCCTACATCGGAGAAGATGAGGCAACGCTTATCGCGGGAGTACACGCAGGTATAGCTGAACATTCAGATATATTGTTTATAAGAACAAAACTGGATCGTGACGACGGGCGTGCCGTATACGATATTGAATTTGTCCACGAAAACATAGAGTACGATTACGAAATAGACGCCGTGACCGGAGAGATTCTCGAATTCGACATGGACATTGAGAACTACGCCATTACGCCGTCACCTACTCCCGTTCCGACGCCTGCGTCTAGCGTAGTACCCGTGAACCCGTCTCCCGTAATTCCAACCCCAACGCCCACCCCTGCGCCGAGTGTACCGCCCCCGTTTCCTTCTGACATTGCCGATATCGGGGAGGAGCAGGCAAAAGCCATCGCACTGGCACACGCGGGGCTCACGGAAGCCGACGTCACCCGTCTCTCGGTGAAACTGGAGCGCGACGACGGACATATGACCTATGAGGTGGAGTTCCGTCAGGGCAGGATCGAATATGAATACGAAATAGACGCTGTCACCGGTGATATATTGGAATGGGACAGCGACTACGACGATTGATTGTCTGTGTAGAAACAAATCCTATCACGCGTACCCGCCGCGCCGGTTGGGATTCGTCTGCGGAAGGGAGAAGAGCAGCTTGAAAATACTTACTCCGATAATTTCGTCCCAAATCCGCTTAAAAGTATGGTATAATACCTCTGAAACGGAGGGATACCGACTTTGAGTAAATATTGCGACACAGTGAAACTTTGGAGGGATTGGCGTGTGGTAACGGAAACTGATATAGACCATCGTTTGGAAAATTTCCGAATTCTTTTCGCTTATAACTCCGGCAAAATCGAAAACAATGCTGTGACTTACAGCGATACGCGTGAAATATTTGAGAATGGAAGGGTCTTGAACTATTCCGGTCTTCCGCGAACGCTGTTTGAGCTTTCCAACCAAAAGATATGCTATGTATATCTTAAATCGAAAATTATCGCAAAGGAACCGCTTACCACGGGGCTTGTAAAGGACATCCATGGTATCTTGACATGCGGCACCTACGATGAGCGCCGGTATGTAGAGCAAGGGGAACGCCCTGGTGAGTTTAAGAAGCACGATTATGTAACCGGGCAAGCAGAGGTTGGTTCTTTACCGGAGGATGTTGAGAGCGATCTTTCCGCGCTTCTGTCAGAACTGAATAGTTTTGAAGATGAGAACACGCTGATGGTGGCGGCATACTTTCATGTTCGGTTTGAATACATCCACCCCTTCGCGGACGGAAACGGGCGGGTTGGGCGAACATTATTGAATTACTTTTTGATGATTCATAATCATCCGCCGCTAATCGTTTACGATGAGGATAAAGCGGAATACTATGACGCTCTGGAGGCCTATGACAGAAACGAGATTGTTACGCCGATGCATACATTCCTACGGCGTCAGTTAGAACGCACATGGGAGAAGACACTCCAGCGCGGAGCAAGATAGATGAATATTTTAGATATACAGACGCTCGGAATTCCGGGCGTCTTTCATGACGCCGCGCCGGTTTCAAACTGGCTGTTGTACAGCTCTGCGTAGAAGCCGCCTTTCGCAAGCAACTCCTCGTGCGCGCCGCTCTCGACAATGTCGCCGTCCCGCATAACCAAGATCAGGTCGGCGTTGCGGATGGTGGAGAGGCGGTGGGCAATGACAAAAGAAGTGCGGCCCTTCATCAATTCGTCCATAGCGTTCTGGATGATCACTTCGGTGCGGGTATCGACCGAGCTTGTCGCCTCGTCAAGGATCAGCAGCGGCGCGTTTTGTATGATCGCGCGGGCGATTGTGAGAAGCTGCTTTTGCCCTTCGGACAAGCTGGCTTTATCATTCAGAATTGTGTCGTAGCCGTCCGGCAAGGTGTTGATAAAATGGTGTAAACTGACCGCTTTGCAGGCCGCTATCACCTCTTCGTCGGTGACGCCGCTCTTGCTGTAAATGATGTTCTCCTTGATCGTACCTTCAAAGAGCCATGTATCCTGAAGCACCATGCAGAATTGCTCGTGTACGTTCGGGCGGGGGACTTCGCCGATCGGAACGCCGTCGATTAGGATCTCGCCGCCGTCCAGTTCGTAGAATCGCATCAGCAGGTTGACCATCGTGGTTTTACCCGCGCCGGTGGGACCGACGATGGCGATTTTCTGACCGGCTTTGACGATTGCGGAAAAATCGTGGATGATGGTTCTCTCCGGCTCGTAGCCGAAATTTACGTTTTTGAACTCGACGTCGCCGCGTACTCTGTTCAGCGCCGCGGTCTTATCGCTCTCATCGGACAGTTCTTCTTCCTCAAAGAAGCCGAAAACGCGCTCGCTCGCGGCGGCAGCCCTTTGCAGATTTTGCATAGCCTGCGCGATTTGGGAGAGGGGCTGGGTAAACAGGCGGACATAGATCATGAACGCGATGATTACCGCGAAGAAAGCCGGATCGTTGACTGCGATTGCCGCGCCGACCACGCAGACGGCTACATAACCGAAGTTACCTATGAAACCCATGATCGGCATCATCAGACCGGACAGGAACTGCGATTTCCAACCGCTGGTATACAGCTTTTCGTTGTATTCTTCAAAGGTCTTCTTTGCGGACGCCCCGCCGTTGTAAGCTTTAACGACATTGTGGTTGGAGTAAATTTCTTCAATGTGCCCGTTAATGTCGCCCAGCCCTTGTTGCTGCGCGATAAAGTGTTTCTGCGACTTTTTCATAATCACCGCGATCAGGATAAACCCTAAAAGCGACGAGCCAATGGCGGTCAGAGCCAGAAGCCAGTGCGTATAGAACATCATGATGACCGAGCCGCCCAGCAGCGTAATCGCGCCCACCAAATTGCCGACGCTTTGGTTGAGCGTCATGCCGATGGTATCTACGTCGTTTGTCACGCGAGAGATGACGTCGCCGTGGCTTGTTTTGTCAAAGTACTTGAGCGGCATACGGTTGATTTTATCCGAGATGCCGCCGCGGAGTTTCTGTGAGATTTTAGCCGTCACCATCGCCATAATGAAATGCTGTGCGTAACCCAGCACCGCCGACGCGGCGTAGAAGCCGATTAAAACGAAGAGTATGTTCCGAACGGCGTCCATATCAATGGAAAAATTGGGAGGGAAGAACACCTTTTGAATCTCCGCCGCCATATCCTTGGCTTTATCAGGACCCATGACCTGCAATACGGTACTGATAACAGCCGCAATCAGCGAAATGACGATGGCGGGGAGGTACTTTTTGCAGTAGCGAATCAACTGTCCCGTCGCCTTCTTCATGTCCTTCGGTTTCTCCAACGGCATCATCGGACCGCCGGGACCTCTGTTTCTTCTCTGTTCCCTCATGATACCAACTCCTTCTCGGAAAGCTGCGACATGGCAATTTCGTTATATACCGAACAGCTTTTTAACAGTTCTTTATGCGTCCCGATCCCGGCGACGCGCCCTTCGTCGAGCACGACGATACGGTCGGCGTCCATCACCGTACCGACCCGCTGCGCGACAATCAGGCTGGTAACGTCCGCCGTCTCGCGTTTCAAGGCGTCGCGGAGCAGACGGTCGGTTTTATAGTCCAGCGCGGAAAAGCTGTCGTCGAAGATATAGACTTCGGGGTTCCGGCAAATAGCGCGGGCAATCGCGAGACGCTGTTTCTGACCGCCGGACAGGTTCGTTCCGGCTTGGGCGATATCCGCGTCATACGCGCCCTCCATCGCCTCGACGAAGTCTGTGCTTTGGGCGATTCTCACGGCGTCTTCAACCTGTTTATATGTGTTATACAGATAGGGAGGGTCGTAGTCATTACCGTACGCTATATTGGAAGCGACCGAGCCCTTGAACAGCACCGCCTTCTGCGGGACATAGCCGAGCTTGCCGTACAGCGCCTCCAGCTTATAGTCTTTTACGTTGACACCCCCGATCAGCACCTCTCCCGACGTCGCGTCGAAGAAGCGCGGCACGAGGTTAATCAGCGTGGATTTTCCGCTACCGGTCGAGCCGATGAACGCCACCGTTTCACCGCGCTTCGCGGTAAAGCTCACGTCGTGCAGTACGTCGTCGGCCGCGCCGGGGTAACGGAAGCTGACATGGCGGAACTCCACCTCGCCTTCCAGCCCGGCGACCCCTTCGGTTACGCTTCCGTCGGCGACCGCCGGTTTTGTGCCCAGCACTTCGTTGATACGTTTGGCCGCGACGCTGGCGCGGGGCAGGAAGATAAAGATCATCACCAGCATCATAAATGACATAATTACCTGCATCGCGTAGGATGAGAACACCACCATGTTTGAAAACAGGAGGCTCCGTTCCGCCATTTGCTGCTCCACGCCGCCGGAAACCGAAACGCCGTTTACCAGCACGGCCCCGATCCAGTTGATCAGCAGGTTCAACCCGCTCATCACAATCGTCATCACGGGCATCATTAGCGACATAGAGCGTCCGGCAAAGAGTTGCACGCCGGTGAATTCGGCGTTAGCTTCCTCAAATTTGCCGTCCTGATACCCCTCGGCGTTGTAAGCGCGTATAACGCGAAGGCCGGTAAGGTTCTCCCGCGCCACACGGGTGAGATTGTCGGTAAGGGTTTGCATCTTTCGGAATTTCGGGAACACGATGATTACGATAAACAGCACGAACAGCATCAAGAACCCGGTGGCTCCGGCTGTCGCCATCGTCCACTCAAAGCCCTTGCCCGCGATCTTGGTAACCGCCCAAATGGCGGTGATGGGCGCCTTGACGATTAGCATCAAGCCCATTGTAATCAGCATCTGCACTTGGGTGATGTCATTGGTCGAGCGGGTGATTAGGCTGGAGGTGGAAAAGCGGTTGATTTCCTCCATCGAGAAGGATTCCACTTTATTGAACAGCGAACTGCGAAGCCTTTGCGAGAAGGAGGAGCCGATACGCGCGGCAAAGAAGCCGACGATCACCGCAGACGCCGCGCTGCCCAGCGTACAAAGCAGCATACGGAAACCGTCCCACCACACGTCGGCGACACCGCCGCTTCCGTTCGTGATCGTTAGTGTTATGTTTTCCATATATTCCGGCATTTTTAAGTCCAGCCAAACCTGCGCCACAATAAAGACGACGCTGAACAGGCCTTGCAGCCATTCCTTGGAGTTGAGGCGCTTTAGGATTTTGATCAATTCAATCCCCTCCATATGTAGTTCCTAGAGCATAGCATAAATTGGCTTCTATTACAAGAGAAACCGCACGTTGCCTGCCGAACGTGCGGGTAAATATTTTGTAAACAAATTTTCTAAAAACCATTAACCGGGAGGAATTTTCAGCAATATTTTTTAACCGAGATAAGGTAGATCAATCATGCGCGATGATTCCCTGTAAAATATCCAGAACCGTGCAAAGCGTTTCATCATCCAATGTGTCTTTGTACACTGCGTTCCGACCAATAATATCAAGCGTCTTTTGCTGTTCGCATAGAATGAAACCGGTGGTTTTGCCATGCGGAGGAATCGCGACGTGAAGAGGAAAGTTGTTGTCCGTATTTGTGATGGGGCAAAGCGTTGCAAGTCCCGTTAGCTTCGTAAACGCCGTCTTGCTGACAATGAGCGCAGGGCGGCGTCCGGCTTGTTCCCGCCCTGTTTGAGGGCTGAAATCAAGCCACACAATGTCACCTTGCCGAAAGTCTACCATATCTCTTGACCGAACGGTTCACCGGTATCCCATTCCGAACAGACATAAGCGCCGGTATATCCCGCCATTCGATCTTCAAATGTTTTATGCTCCTGTGTTTTCTTTATAACAATCGCGCCGCCGTCTAAAGATACTTCCAGTTGGTCGTTTTCTTTCAATTTAAGCTCATCAAGGATATGTTTGGGCAAACGGAGCGCGTGGCTGTTGCCCCATTTTTGAATCGTTGTGCGCATGGCTTCCCCGTCCCTTCGGTCATGTGGGATTATATTGCATTTTAAGTATATACGATGTAGATACATTTGTCAAGTGGAATATTTGCATACCCGCTTGTAAAGCTACCCTTTCATGTCCTCCCACTGCTCTTGCGTAATCAAGACCTGTCGGGGTTTACTGCCCTCAAACGGGCCGACGATGCCGCGTTCCTCCATTTCGTCCATCAGGCGGGCGGCGCGGGCGTAGCCCAGTTTGAGGCGGCGCTGTAAATAGGACGTCGAACCCTGCCCCGACTCGATAATCGCCTCGATCGCGGCGGGCAGCATCGGGTCAGCGGATTCTTCCGCGTTCCCTCCGCCGGAGGCAGTGGGAACTCCGTCGTTACCGCCGCTTTTTTCCAGATAGGCCAGCATGTCGGGGGAGTAATTCGGCTCGCCTGTTCCGCGGATATAGCTGACCACCCGCTCAACCTCCTCACTGGAGACAAAGCAACCCTGCACGCGGAGCGGCTTAGGTGCGTTCATCGGCAGATAGAGCATATCGCCGCGACCCACCAATTTTTCGGCACCGCCGGTGTCGAGGATGATGCGGCTGTCCAGATTGGCCTTTACGGCGAACGCGATCCGCGAGGGCGTATTAGCTTTGATGATACCGGTGACAACCTTCGCCTCCGGGCGCTGGGTCGCGAGGATCAAGTGAACGCCGCAGGCACGCGCCTTTTGGGCGATGCGGGCTACCGCCGTCTCGACCTCTTTGCGGGCGACCATCATCAGATCGGCCATTTCGTCGATGATGATGACGATGCGCGGCATCGTTACGCCGCCCGGCTCACGCGAAACTTCCTCGTTATACGCGATGATATCGCGCTTTCCGCGTTGCATCAGCAGACCGTAACGTTTATCCATCTCGGCAACCGCCCACTCCAACGCCTCTGCGGCGCGTTTGGGCTCCGTGACGACCGGCGCGTACAGATGCGGAATACCGTTGTAAATACCCAGTTCCACCATCTTGGGGTCTACCATGATGAAGCGCAGTTCCTCCGGCGTCGCTTTATAGAGCATGGAAGTGATCAGTGTGTTCATACAGACCGATTTGCCGGAACCGGTGGTACCGGCAATCAGCAGATGGGTTAGCTTCGCGATGTCCGCGACAATGTTCTGACCTGTGATATCGCGTCCGAGCACAAAGGAGGTTGGGCTGTCCATAGCCGCAAACTCCGGCGAGTCGATTAAATCGCGGATATAGACGGTGGATACTAATTTATTCGGCACCTCAACGCCGACCGCGTTAACTTTGTTCGGCACCGGCGCGATATGTACGCCTACAGCCCCCAGCGCGAGCGCGATGTCGTCGGAGCGCGAGGTGATGGTAGCCAGCTTTACGCCCGGTTCCGGCTCGATCTCGTAGCGTGTCACCGACGGTCCCCGCGTCACTTGAATGATTGCCGCGCCGATCCCAAAGCTCTGGAGCGCCGCAAGCAGACGGTCGCCGTTGGACTTCAATTCTTCCGAGGTATCGGCGATCTGTCCCGGTTTTGTGGCGGTCAGTAGATTAACGGGCGGGCGGCGATACGGTTCGGGCGTTTCGGGCAGATCGGCGGAGATGGTGATCTCCGCGACCGGTTTGACAAACGGCGTTTCCGGCGATATGTCTTTTACGGGGGGCGCGGGGTCGGGAACCATCAGCGGGGCGGCGTCCTCTACGGGGAATCGGGGGACCTCTTTTGCCTTCATCTTTACCGGCGCGCCGATCGGCGGGTCTAAAACCAACTCTGCCGGAGTTTTGACGTTCTCATTGCGATCCCGCAGAATTCCAACGGGAGGGGGCGTCTCCGGTTCGGAACCGGGGCCTGTATAAACGGGAATATCGAACGGCGCGCGCTTGTCTGTTTTCTCTTCTTTTCCGTTACGCCTGATTTCTTTTTGAGGCCGTTCGGCAACCGCCGGATTTGGCGCCGGTTCCGGCTCGTATGCCCGCTTTTGTCGGTTACGGAGAGCGTCCACAATCGCGACGGGGCTTAGGCGCAGAAACGCGAAGACACAGGCGGCCATCCCGATAATCAGCAGGGTAGTGGTAACCGGCGCGGAAAGACTCGCCCGCAGAACGTCGGCCAGATATTTAAGAAGCGGTTTTCCCTCGTCGGGGAGGTAGTTTCGGTATAATTCCGCCAGTATTCCGAACAGAACCGGAATGATAAAAACGCATATCACACGCAAAGCGACCGGTTTGCCGCGGTGGAAGAGCAGCACGACCGAAGCGGTCAGGCACGCGAACGGAAACAGCCAAAAACCGCCGCCCAGCGCGAAATCGGTGCCGTAACGCACCCAGTTAATCAGCCAAGCCTTCGCACCGAATAGGGAGAAAAAGGTAAACACAGACAGCAGAAAACAAACCAGCGCGCCGATCTCACGGCGGATCGGTTTCCGGCCTGTGGTACGCGGGCTGGTTTTCTTTCGTGCGGGCATTGTCTGGGTTCCTTTCCGTAGGGTTCGCTAAAAGCGGCGTCTACTTTAATGTAAAGTTCAAGACAATCGCGACGGCACCGACCGCGAGGCAATAGAAGACAAACGCGCCGAATCTTCCGCGTCTCGCCATGCGCTTTAATAAAGCGATTGAAAAATACCCCGTGACAAACGCGGCCAAAACTCCGGGCAGGTAAACAACTAAGCTGCTCGCGTCTATGCCGTCGGAGACGGCATCTATCAGTTTAAGCAGCGTCGCGCCAACGATTGCGGGGATACTCAGCAGAAACGAGAATTTAACGGCGAACTGGCGGTCAAAATCCCGCATGATACCGGCCGATATCGTCGCGCCGGAGCGCGAAAGCCCCGGGATGACGGCGACTGCTTGAATCAAACCCACCGTGACGGCGTCAGAAACACGGGCGGTTTTGCCGTTCTTCTTGCCCGGTTTTGCCCGGTCGACGATGAAGAGTAATACGCCCGTGCCGATTAAAGCGATTCCAACAAACCATAAGTGATTTGACAGTTCTTCCACTTGCTGTTGTAAAAACGCGCCGATAATCATCGGCAGTGTTGCGATCAGCAGCAACAGAATTAACCGCCGGGAAGGACGCTTCGCTTCGTCGGCGCGTCCCCGTTCGGAAAATAGGGAGAGGAAGCCGCGCCACAGTTCTGCGATGTCTTTGCGGAAGGCGATAAAAACGGCGCAGAGCGACCCCAAATGCAGCAAGACCTCATATAACTGAGGGTTTTCTAGAGGCGTTTGCGTAACATATTCATAAATTTTACGGATGATTGCAAGATGCCCGGAACTGGAAATCGGCAGGAATTCCGTCGCGCCCTGCGTTAATCCCAGAAGAATCGAAATCCACCATGTCATGCAGGTTCACCCCTATAAAAGTACATGCCCTATCCTATGCGGGGGCGTTCTTCGTTATTTGTGTCACTCTAAAATTCCCCGCTCCGGCTTGCGATGCCGCGCCAAAGGCGCCTGTTCGCAAGCGCTCCGCTCGTTCGCCTTTGGCGAACACGGAATTTTGCAGAGCTTCGTTATTTGCTCATTTTTCGGCGTTCGCGCTCCATCACAAAGACGCGGGAAATCAAATAATCCTTTTCCCGCTCATCCTTGAAGAGGAAACGAAGTCCAATATGAAACTTCATCGGAAGCACGGTTTCTTTGTCTTCGAAGCATCGGCGCACTTCACATTGGTAGGTGATATTGGCCAGTTTATCGCCGATCGGCAGATGGACAGTGATTTTGTCGCCCGTTTCAAAGGCGGTTTTGCTGACAATAGACGTACCGCCCCCGCTAATATCGTTGACGATGACCGGGGCCTTCAGGAGGTTACCGCTATCCGCGTCAAGGAATTCAATGCGTCCGTCCAGCAGGCAATCCAAACGGAAATCCTGACGGCGCTGGGTGCGTTTGAAATCGCTTGTCCGCTCCAGTAATATGTAGGACATATTACCCCGTTGGATTTTTTGCAACACGGCGGCCTCAAAGTTGATGATTGCGCTTTTGACATAGCATTGTAAATCAAGTTTTTGCCGTATAGCCAGAGGATATAGATTCATGCCGAGAGTGGGCGCGGTTATCAGAATCCTTAAGCCGTCCGCGAAGCCTTCCAGTGTTGCCAAGAGTTTAACGCGTTCCCCGCCGTCTTTTTCGGGATTCACAAAAACATCTAATTTCATCCCTACGGTCAGTTCCGCCATGAATGCACCTTCTTAGTTTAAAAAGTCCTTCAATTTTTTAGAGCGGCTGGGATGGCGCAGTTTACGCAGCGCCTTGGCTTCAATCTGACGAATCCGCTCCCGCGTAACGTTGAATTCCCGCCCCACTTCCTCAAGGGTGCGGGTGCGCCCGTCCTCAATGCCGAAGCGCAGTTTGAGAACTTTTTCCTCACGCGGCGTCAGCGATCCGAGCACCGAAACGAGCTGTTCCTTCAAAAGAGTAAATGAAGCGGCTTCAGCCGGCTCGGACGCGTCCTCGTCGGGGATAAAGTCACCCAGATGGCTGTCCTCCTCCTCGCCGATCGGGGTTTCGAGGCTGACCGGTTCCTGCGCGATTTTCATAATCTCGCGCACCTTGTCAACGCTCATACCCATCTCGGCAGAGATTTCCTCCGGTGATGGGTCGTGTCCAAGTTCTTGTAAAAGCTGCCGCGAAACGCGGATGACCTTGTTGATCGTTTCGACCATATGAACGGGAATCCGGATGGTGCGGGCTTGATCGGCGATGGCGCGGGTAATGGCTTGCCGGATCCACCAAGTGGCGTAGGTGGAGAATTTATAGCCTTTGGAATAATCGAATTTTTCCACCGCTTTGATCAAGCCGAGATTTCCCTCTTGAATTAAGTCAAGAAAGAGCATTCCGCGCCCGACATACCGCTTCGCGATCGATACAACAAGGCGGAGATTGGCTTCGGCCAGCTTGACCCTAGCATCATCATCATTCTCAAACATCCGCTGCGCAAGGGAGATTTCCTCTTCAGCGGTCAGCAACGGTACTTTGCCGATTTCCTTGAGGTACATCCGAACCGGATCGTCAATGTTGAAGCCTTCGGCTAAAACCTCCGGATCCTCCAGTTCTTCGGGCGGAATTTCCTCCACTTCGTCAAGATCGGGAAGCGGATCGGGCGGAGTGTCCGCAAGATCTTCCTCCACCAGAATCTCAATATCCATGCCCTCAAGTTGATCGTACAGCCGGTCAATCTGATCGGAGTCGATGTCCATCTCTTCCAAAGCGTCTGCCAATTCCTTGCTTGAGATTTTGCCGCGTTTGCGCCATTGCTCTATCAAACTGTTGATTTTCTCTTCCTGATTCACGACCCATCACCCTCATCTTTGTGTGTTTTTGTATCTTTATACCGCAGAAATTTCGTAATCATGTCCCCGTCGGAAAAAAGCGAGCGATCCTTTATTTTACGCTCGCAATCCCGCAGCGCTCGTTCGGCGGCGTCCGGCGGCGCGTCGATCTCCGCCATCAATCTCGCGTAAAGCCCCGTCACCTCGGGTGGCAGCGTGTGCGGCGAGCTTCCGCGGGATAAAAAGAGCTGCTTTGCTTCCGGGCTCGTAAAATCCTCCGGTGTTAACGTGGTTTCAAGCTCCGGCGTTCGCAGCAGGATCGCGAGCGCCGTTTCTTCGGTGCGAAGTGCGCCGGAGGCATTTGTTTGACGCCTCGGGCGTATTACTTGTGACTGCTCTGTTCTTAGCGTGTCTTTGCGGCGTTTTGCGACGGCGGCGTCTACGTCTTTCAAAATAGCTTTGTCGTTGATACCCAACTTTTTCGCCACCCGCGCGGCATAGACGGAGCGTTCCCCTTGTGTAGGCAGAGCCGCTAGCAAGTGCGTAGCTTCGCGCAAAAACTCCAGCTTTTCCGCATCGCTGTCCGGAGGGTGTCTGCTTTCGATCAGCGAAAGGCGGTACTCGGTGTGGTTGGAGGAATCTGTTATCAGTTTATCAAAAGCGCCGCTTCCGTATGCCCGAATGAACTCGTCGGGGTCTTTCGCGCCGCGCAGACGCAGAACGCGAACTTTTACTCCGGCGGCTTCGAGCAAAGCTGATGCCTTGCCGGTAGCGTTTTGCCCGGCCGCGTCGGCGTCATACGCCAGAACCGCTTCGGAGACGTGGCGGGCGGTCAGGCGCGCCTGCATGTCGGTCAGAGCCGTGCCGCAGGTCGCGACGGCGTTGTCGTAACCAGCTTGATGCAGCATGAAGACGTCTACGTTGCCTTCACAGAGGATCCAAATTGGTTTTTCCGATTTCCTCGCGAGGTGCGCCCCGTATAAAATACTCCGCTTTTGGTATATCGATGATTCCGCGCTGTTTTTGTACTTCGCGGTTGCTTCATTGCTAAGCGCCCGCCCGGAAAACGCGATTACCTGCCCGCGCAGATCAAAAATGGGAAACATCAGCCTATCCCGGAAGGCGTCATACAGACCGCCTCTTTGCCCTCTGGAGATAAGACCCGCGGAAAAGAGCTCGTCGGACGCGACGCCCCGCGCGGTCAGCGTTGTCATCAACCCATCCCAACGGTCGGGAGCGTACCCCAACCCGAAACGCCGGGCAAAAACGGGGCTCATACCTCTGTCGCGCATATATTCGGCGCACCGCGACCCTTCATCGCTGCCGAGCGTTTCGTAAAACCAGCGCGCCGCCATGCGATTAATTTCCAACAAACGCTCCCGCTTTATCCCAGTCCCGCCGCCGTCGTCCTCCGGGACAGCCAAACCTAATCGCGCCGCCAAGAAGCGGACAGCGTCGGCAAACTCAAGGTTTTCGGCCCGCATTACGAACTGGATTGGGCCGCCGCCCGCCTGACAACCAAAACAGTAAAACAATCCGTTCTCCGGAGTGATGGTGAAGGAAGGGGTTTTTTCGCTGTGGAAGGGACAACGGGCAAACCAGCGCGTTCCGCGGCGTATCGGCTGGGTATAGTTCGATACGAGCGCGATCATGTCTGTTTTGGCCGTCAACTCGTCCAAAAAGCGCTCCGGAAAAGCCATTTCTTACAGCTCCAAGCTATACTGCTGTTTATGACGCTTGGCAGTATATATTTACCATAAATCCACGCAGATATACGGTCAGACTACCTTCCAACCTTGCGGGATAAAGGTTTCTACGCACTTTGCCTCAAAAAAACGATCTGTCATACCGGCTATGTAATCGCATACGGCGCGTTTATGATCTTCGCCGTCCTCTTCGGCGATGCGCCGCAGGGTCTCCGGCACATCGTCATAATGGAGGAGAAAATGCTCAAATAGCCGCCCGACGCTATCGGGAACCTTGCGCTCTTCGCTTTTAGCACGAGGGTTGAAGTACACATTTTTATACATGAACTCCCGCAGTTGATCCATCGCTTCCTTCCGCGCCGAAGACAGACGAACGCTTCCGGCAATTCGGCTTTCCGCGACAAGGTCATTGACGAAAGTGTTGATTCGCTCTCTCGGCGTATCTCCAAGATCCCCTCGAAGTTCCGCCGGAACGTCGGTCAGCGACAGCAGACCGCCGCGTACCGCGTCATCCATGTCGTGGCTTAGATACGCGATCCGGTCGGCATAACGCACAAGCAACCCCTCCTGCGTTTCGGAGGGAATGTCGCCGCAGTGGTGCAGGATACCCTCGCATACTTCTGGCGACAATTTTAGCCCCGCGCCGTCCTTTTCAAGACGTTCTACAACGCGCAGGCTCTGCGTATTGTGGGAGAAGGGAAAGATGCTGTTCAGCGCGCGCTCCCCGGCATGGCCGAACGGCGGATGTCCCAAATCGTGGCCGAGCGCGATCGCTTCGGTGAGGTCTTCGTCTAGCGACAGCGCGCGCGCCATCGTCCGGGCGATGCGGGAAACCTCCAGCGCGTGGGTCATGCGGGTGCGGTAATGGTCACCCTCAGGCATCAGAAAAACCTGCGTTTTGTGCATCAGCCGCCGGAAGGATTTGGAGTGTACAATCCGGTCTGCATCGCGCTGATAGCGGCTGCGGATGTCTTCCATATCGGTTCCTCCTCAGGCGAGGTAAAGATCGCGGACACATACCGGCGAAGAAGCGCCTGCTGTCAGTTCCCGCAATGCGTGACAAAAAGGTTCCCATTGATTTTCGGAGAGAAAAAAACGTACTTCAACGTCGGTCGCGAAAGCGGGTAAGACATCCCTCGCGGAAAAACGCCCCAAAAGACGCAATGTTTGATCATAGAGGGCATAGGAAACGGAAACCGTTCCCTCACGCCACGGGCGTAACTCGGCGATTCCCGCCGCGTCAGCCGCGAGCGAAGCCGTGTGACTGTATGCCCGAACCAAACCTCCCGCGCCCAGCAGTGTGCCGCCGAAGTAGCGGGTAACGACCAAAACCGCGTCCAGCAGTTCCCTTCGCGTCAGAACATCCAAAACGGGCGCGCCTGCCGTACCGGACGGTTCGCCGTCGTCGGAAGCCCGCGCCGCGCCATCGCGCAGACGATAGGCAAAGACATTGTGTGAGGCATCGGGGTGTTGCTTGCGTACACCCGCCAAAAAATCTTTAGCCGCGTTTTCGCCGGACACCGGCGCGCATATGCCGATAAAGCGGCTGCCGCGCTCGGTAAACTCGGCTTGCCCTTGCCCCGCGAATGATAAGTATGGCTTCAGTGTCACTCTAAAAACTCCCCGCTCCGACTCGTGACACCGCGCCAAAGGCGCCTGCTCACGAGCACTCCGCTCGTTCGCCTGCGGCGAACACGGAGTTTTATAGAGCTTCTCTTACAGCAAACAAGCCACGCGCCGCGCGGCTTGCTTCAGTCCCGCGCTGTGCCGGGAACAATGCCTATGCTCTTCCAAATTTGCGGTTAAAGCGATCAACGCGGCCGCCGGTATCCACCAGCTTTTGTTTGCCGGTGAAGAAGGGGTGGCACTTGGAGCAGATTTCCACGCGGATATTTTCCCGCGTCGAGCCTGTCTCGATCACCTCGCCGCAGGCGCAGCGGATGGTGGTCTGCTTATAGTTGGGATGGATGCCGTCTTTCAATGCGTTTCACCTCCGGGGGACATTTATACACAGTACAGCTTATCATACCACATAGGATGGGATTTTGCAACCGTTAATTTAAAGGGATAATATGCCATAACACGATTGTGAAAACCACCCGCCGGCTCTGAACGACGGGTGGCCAGTTTAATGAGAGAGGATCATGCGTTGTTCAAGTTAACGCCGGAAAAACCGGCGAACATCATGCCGAACCAGCTTGTTTTATAAGGATAGGACAGGAGGTGGTTGGTTATCCACTCTTTATATTCCTCTTCATCCATATCGCTCTTGCTATCTGCTGCCCATTTGGCATCGCCGTCGCCGGAGTAATACATGACATGGAAGCCATGAACGGTTTCGACAATGCCGGTGTCCCCAACCTTACGCGCCGGGTCAAAGCACCAAGTCTCAAACGGCTCAACCATCTGCCCTTTGTATACGTTCTCATACAGCCCGCCCTCGTAATTGTTGGCGTCGGCGGAATTGATTCTGGCCAGTTCCGCGAAGGAATCCTCGGTGGCGGCGCCGTCCTTCCATTCCTGATATACCTCTTCGGCCTTCGCCTTGGCGGCGGCGTTGTCTTCATATTCTCCCAAGCTAATCAGGATGTGGCGGACATTGACGGTTTTTTCTTCGTCGCGCCAGCGCCTCAGATAGAGCACCACATGCAGCTTGGTTTCATCCTCAAGCAAGGCTTTGTCGCCCTCTTTGCGGTCTTCATGCAGCATATAGTCCGCGAGTACGCCGGTCGTGACCGAAGAAGCCGTAAGGCTTATAAAGGTGCTGTCGGTTTCTTCTTCATCTTCGTCAGTTTCATCGCCTTCGGTTGAATCTTCGCCGGCTGAGTCTTCATCGGTTGAATCTTCGTCAGTCGAATCTTCGTCGGTTGTGCCGTCTGTTTCTTCCGGCTCGGTATATTCCAAGCTCAATTCCTTGAACGCGTCGCCGGTGGTCACGCGGGAGAGCATCTCTTCCGCTTTGGTTTTCTGCTCAGCTTTAAAGGCTTCCGTTTCCTCGTCGGTGTACGGTTCCTCACCTTCTCCGCGCGCGGGCGGCGTCAGGTCAAAGCTAAAAATGTGGTAGTCAATCTTGTCGTAAGTGTCTTTATTTTCATTGTAATACGCCGTGACAGCCTCATCGCTGCGGTCGAAAGACTCAAGCGTCTTCCGCTGATAGCTGATCGCAAGGGAACGGCGCTCCGCAATGGCGCGGTAGTTGTCGATCGAGAGGCCGCGCCCATAATTCTGACGCAGATATTCATCGGCGCTCAAATCCATTTCCGCAGCCGCTGATTCGAGCGCGGCGATGCCTTCCTCGATGATGTCTTTTTCTTCTTGGGTCAGGGTCATGCCTTCTGCTTTCGCCTGCTCACTCAGCGCGACATAGTTTTGAGCCGTTAAGGCAGCCTGCTCTTTGAAGTAATCGGCCCACGACATATCTTCGGAATACTCCTGCTTGTGAAGGGGAGTGTTGGGATCAAACAACCCGTATTGGATATATATTTGGCCGTTTTGCGAAGTGAGGAACTGATAGTAGTTCAGATAGTAATAATAATTGTACTCCGCCGCGGTAACCTTCACGTCATTGACCGATACCGCCGTGAAATTTGCCTGAGGGATTCCGGACGCCGTGAAGATCAGCCCTATAATAGCCAGAAGTACCACAGTGGCGACAGCAATGGCGATCCGGCGACGGAATTTGTCTTTGCGCTGTTGCTTTTCCTTGGCGGACATGACCGGCGTGTCCGACTTGCTTTCTTGACGTTTTCTCTTTTCTCTCGATGCGCTCATTGAGGTTCTCCCCTTAATTGTAAAAATCTGCCGAACATGCTGGCTTACACTCCGCTATTTTATACGATTCGAGAGTGAAATACAAGAGCAAATTACAACGATTTACGAAATATTGACAAATCACTTTGCTAGCAAGCTAGATAGCTTGTGAGAAATATATTAACGAATATTCTATATACCATTAGAGTCTCAATGGATTTCGCGAATGGCTAATAATGGCGCGTAAAACATGACGGTCTATTTCAACCCAAATAAGGATTTAAATAACAGCCGAAGAGAGAATCCGGGGTGCGAATTTGTGGGCTTTTTATCGTAAACCAGCGAAACCGTACCCGGCGCGGAAATTTAGCCATACTAGCGAGCTCGTAAACCTAAATTGTATTTCTATTTTTGAGAAAGACCGGATGGGAATAAATTGTAGTCAAAATCTCTTGTCGAAATCCGGCAAGTATGATAGAATAATACGGTGAAAGAAGGAAGGACATGGAACCGCGATTGATGGTAAATTTACTTCCCGATGCGGGCAAGGTTGCTCTGCAAAAGGAAGAGGCGCGGCATATTTTATCGCTCCGAATGCGGGAAGGCGACCGGATTATCCTCTGTGACGGGCGTAACAGTGAAGCATTGTGCCGCCTTACAGCCGATGGGGAAGCCGAGATCGTTGAACTTCGGGTATCAAAAAATGAACCGAAGACGCCCGTTCATCTCTATCCGTCCGTTTCAAAAGGCGAGCGTTTTGAGTGGGTGCTCCAAAAAGCGACGGAACTGGGCGTAACGTCTGTAACGCCTGTATTGTCTGAGCGTTGCGTAGCTGGCGTACCCTCGCCGGAGAAGCGGGAACGATTTAGCCGTATCATCAAGAGTGCGGCGGAACAGAGCGGGCGGGGCTGGTTGCCAGAATTGCGAAATCCTTTGCCGTTCAACGAAATCGTGAGGCTAGCAGACGGTAAAAAGCTCTTCTGTTATGAAGAAGAGGAGAACGTTTCTCTGAAATCTGCGCTAAAGAACATGGAATTTGCCGGAAAGCCAATCTCTGTCCTGACAGGGCCTGAAGGGGGTTACTCACCTTATGAAGCAACCGATGCGGCTCAAAACGGATGGGAAAGCGTTTCGTTGGGCGGTTGTGTATTGCGATGCGAAACCGCGCCGCTGATGGTTCTGTCAGTGATACGGTTTATGGAGATGACTGAATAACCCGGAAGGATGGGAGCAATGAAGAACGAAGACAGAAAGAAAAAAATAGAGGAGCGACGCAAGGCCGATGACCGGTTTACGTGGAGGGTCTTGGGCGTTTTGCTATTTCTCGTGGCGTGGACGCTGCTGTTACACCGCGTTAATTGGCCTACCTACCTATATGCCGTCACGGCGGGTGTAGCGGTGCTTTATTTATTGGCGTATATTTATCCGAAGGACTTTACCTTGCTGTCTGTTTATGTTTCGGGCGGCGCGTTTGGGCTGTGGATGCTCACCAAAACTTCTTTGGTAACGGCGCAGTTGAGGGCAGCCGCGTACATTCTGTTTGCCGCCGCGCTGGGGATTTCCGCATTGTTCTTCTGGTTTCTGCGCAGGCATAAGGGAATTTTACGATTCGGAAAATTCAATTTGGTACTGATGCCGCAAAAAGCCAAATACCGCTACCTCTTTATCGCCGCCGCCGCGCTCTCGCTCGCACTTATTGTCTCTATAGTATTCGGCGGCACGGCGGCGTGGTGCTCGCTGATAGCGATGTTCAGCTACCTGTTTGTGATGGCGGTATATTACACGGTAAAACTGATTTAAGCGACGATATTAAGGTACCACCAAGGGATCGACCTTGGCGGTACTATATTGTGTATAACGGGCTTAAAGCTCGGCGCTGAACATAAAAGCTGTGCTGTCTATTTCACAACCGTTAAGAAAAACCTCAGCAGTCCAATACTTATTCGGATACGGAATGTTTACGTCTTGACCGAGTATAGTGTTTCTTGTAATATCGTACAATCTGCCACCGTCAGTACCTTCGTCCCTGTGCATTGCTTCAACATCACCGGAGAAAGTGGCGAAAGCAAATTGGGAGACGTAAGGAAGCCCCGCGTTGCCGTCGTTTTTCGGGACAAAGTCGAATGCGGTAAAACCATCCGGCACAGGGGTATCGGCTTTCATAAACCGCCCCCAAAACAAGTGACACCTTTCGACATCCACACCGCGCCCGTAATGATGACATAATAAAACATCGTAATCAAAACCGGATCTGTGTTTACCCATACTGTCCAGTATGGAAAACCACTCTTTGGTTTTCTCGGTATTGTTAAAATTATCAGCTTCTTCCCATCCAATAAATCGCATTGCGGGCATTTTTTTATATTCTAAGCTGTCCATTCTAAATCCGTCAAATTGCTGTTGAACCGAATGAGGCATAAACAGCGCCCATTGCACTCTGGCGTCACAGTCCTTCAAAAGGTTGATAAAACCGTATAACTCGGCGCTGTCCGTACCATGCGGTCCGGTGACTCCTCCCGCAATTTGTTCCCGCACGCTTCGATTCCGCATGGCAGAGAAGTCGGCAAAAACCTGAGAAACCGTTACGCGCAGCCACTCGGCGTCCGAACGCCCCGAAAG
>QMCE01000889.1_pt1 | contig 31265 bp, 24 predicted proteins | sample 1821851 | NCBI WGS metagenome assembly QMCE01 (sample SAMN09453174, study PRJNA476694) | Termite gut metagenome, whole genome shotgun sequencing project. | isolation source: worker | host: Odontotermes sp. | place: South Africa:Pretoria | collected 2016-01-28 | reverse complement strand
TATTGCCGTAGAGATGTTGAAAAAAAGCGAATACTTCCTCGCCATGATCGCTATGCAGTATCTGCTCGACCTCTTGCGCGTAACGTAAAGCATCGCAAACGCTCCATTCAGGCACAACGCCGGCATGCACGCGAGATGGTCGTTCTTTCCGGTTTTTTGTAATCCGGCGGCGGCCATCAGTAAATGAAAATCGTGGTTGCCCAACACAGAATCGGCGGCATCCCCCAAAACCATGATTTCGCGCAATACCGCAGCCGATGCCGGTCCGCGATTGACAAGATCGCCGACAAACCAGAGCTTATCGGTTTGCGTGGAAAAAGGCAGCAATTCAAGCAGTCGGCACAGCGCCTGATGGCAGCCTTGCACATCGCCGATCACATAGGTGGCCATAGTTTCAATAAAATTTCTGGAAAAGATAACGATACAGTAAAATGCGCGCTTCTTGTAGCGGGCTTAACGAGCCTGCCGGTTTTGCACCAACCCGCACAAAATCCGCTTGTCGATACGATGAATTTTCCGCTCAATGCCGCACAACACGAGGCCACTCGCTATCTTGACGGCCCGCTGCTGGTTTTGGCCGGCGCCGGAAGCGGAAAGACGCGCGTGATCACCGCGAAAATAGCGTATTTGATTGAGCACGGCATTGCGCCCGAAAAAATTCTGGCGATCACGTTCACCAACAAAGCGGCACAAGAAATGCATGAGCGCGTTCGCGCGCTGCTTAAGAAAGACGAAACGCTCAACAAAATTACCGTTTGTACTTTTCACGCGCTCGGCCTGATCATTCTTCGCCAAGAGGCCAAACAACTTTCGCTTAAACCGCGCTTTTCGATTTTTTCGCCGCCGGATTTGGAAACGGTCGTGGCGGATCTGGCGGGCAGTTCCGGCAACGCAAAAACGTTGCAATGGCAAATCAGCCAATGGAAAAACGCATTGATTGCACCGGAGGTTGCGCTTGCTGAAGCGCAGAACGATGAAACGCTTCTGGCGGCACGCGCTTATGCTCGGTATGGAGACGTATTGCAGGCGTATCAGGCCGTCGATCTTGATGACTTGATTGTGCGCCCGGTACAATTTTTTGCCGACAACGAAGCGGCGCGGGTGCGCTGGCGTAATCGTTATACGCACATTCTGATCGACGAGTATCAGGATACCAACCCGGCGCAATACGCGCTTTTGAAAACGTTGACGGGCGAACAACCGTTTACGGCAGTGGGCGACGATGATCAGGCGATCTATGGTTGGCGCGGCGCAACACTCGATAATCTGGCAAAACTTCCCGAAGATTACCCAACGCTTAAGGTGATCAAGCTGGAGCAGAACTACCGCTCAACCGTACGTATTTTGCGTTCAGCCAACGCACTGATTGCGAACAATCCTAAGCTGTTTGAAAAAAAACTATGGAGCGAGCACGGGCTCGGCGACCCTCTATGCGTAACTGCCGCTGCCGACGATGAAGCCGAAGCCGAAATGATTACGCATCGCCTGCTTGCACACAAGTTCGAACATCGTACGCAATTTTCCGATTACGCGATTCTTTATCGGGGCAATTTTCAATCGCGTGTTTTCGAAAACGCGTTACGCGCCAATCAGATTCCTTATGTTTTATCGGGTGGGCAATCGTTTTTCGAGCGCACCGAAATCAAGGATATTCTTGCGTATCTGCGCCTGATAGCAAACGATGGTGATGATCCTTCATTCATTCGTGCGATGACGACACCCAAGCGCGGGGTCGGCGCGACAACGTTGGCGCACCTTGGTGAAATCGGCGCGCAAAAACATGAAAGCCTTTTTGCCGCGGTATTCTCTGCCGAATTCAAGGCGATTACCGCATCGCGCATTTATGAGGCGGTGCAATCTTTCTGCCGGCGCATCAATGAATTTCGTTACCGCGCCGAACGCGAACCGGCCGCACGACTGCTGGAAGAGTTGATCCGGGATATCAACTATGAGGACTGGCTGCTTGCGTCATGCGAAAAACGCGAAGCGCAAAAACGAATCGATAACGTTCGTGATTTCATTCAATGGCTGGGCAAAAAAGGCGATGAAGAAAACAAAACATTGCTTGACCTTACCCAGATGCTGGCGTTGATCACTATGCTTGACGAAAAAGGTGAAAAAGTGGACGCCGTGCGCTTATCGACGTTGCACGCGGCCAAAGGTTTGGAGTTCCCGCATGTTTTTTTGGCGGGTGTTGAAGAAGGAATTCTGCCGCATCGCGAGGCCATTGAGCGGCAGACCATTGAAGAAGAGCGACGTCTGATGTATGTGGGCATCACGCGCGCGCAAAAAAGCCTTTCGTTTTATTACTGTAAACAACGCCAACGGGCGGGTGAGCGGGTTACGTGTACACCGTCGCGCTTTATCGGCGAATTGGCGCAGGATGATCTTTGTTATTCAGGGCGGCCGCTCAGCGATGAAGATGCCGCTGCTGAAAAGAATGCCGGAAATGCCCGCTTGCGGAACTTGCGCGCGATGCTGGCAAAAAAGCCGTCTGTGGACGCCAAAGAGGAATATCGCTAAAATCGACCCTCTGCTGAAAGGCAAAAGGCGCCCGTAGCTCAGTTGGATAGAGTGTTGGTTTCCGAAGCCAAAGGTCACAGGTTCGAATCCTGTCGGGCGCGCCAAGCGGTATTTTCAAAAGTGTGATTCACCCCGTGGTTGCTTTTCCATGGCGTTTCGCCTTTGCTTTTTTGTCTGCCGTCGTTGGCTGCCACGGCAAACAAGTACAATATCCGTTTCACTAATTTACGTCATCATGCAAATCGATTTTCTCAAGAGTGCACTCGCTGATGAAATGCGAGCTGTCGATCAGGTGTTGCGCGAAAGCCTTGATTCTGATGTCGCGCTGATTCGCAATGTTGCCGAACATATTATCGGCGGTGGCGGCAAGCGCTTGCGCCCGGCGTTGCTGTTGCTTGCGGCGCGCGCCTGCGGCTATCGGGGGACACACCACTATACATTGGCGGCAACGGTGGAAATGATTCATACGTCAACGTTGTTGCACGATGATGTCGTCGATGATTCGTCACAACGGCGAGGCAAACCCACCGCCAATGAAGCTTTCGGTAATGCCGCACCGGTGCTGGTGGGCGACTTTCTTTATTCGCGCGCCTTTCAGTTGATGGTTTCCGTTGGCGCAATGCCCGTGCTGAAAATTCTTTCCGACGCCACCAATGTTATCGCTGCCGGAGAGGTGATGCAGTTAATGAACGCGGGTGACGTTTCGCTGACTGAAGACGGTTACATCGAGGTAATCCGGCGCAAAACGGCCAAGCTGTTTGAGGCTTCCGCGCAGCTTGGTGCGCAGCTTGCCGGTGTTGATGCCGAGCGTGAGCATGCCTATGCGCGTTATGGCATGCATGTCGGTACGGCTTTTCAAATCATGGATGATTTGCTCGATTACACCGGCGATGCATCAGTCATCGGTAAAAATCTGGGCGATGATCTTGCCGAAGGGAAAATGACGTTGCCTTTGATTCACGCGTTGGCACAAGGGACGCCCGCCGATGGCAAGCTGATTTGCCATGCCATTGAGAGCGGCGGGTTGGATGATTTTGCGCCGTTGGTTGAGATCCTGGCGCGTACCGGAGCGCTGAAATATACCGAAGAGCGCGCACGGGAAGAAGCGGCGCTTGCCGCCGCTTGTCTTGCTCACGAACCGGCTTCGCTTCAATGCGAAAGCCTGCTACAATTATGCGCTTTCGCCGTGGAGCGCTCCTATTGATTGACGCTGACGCGCGAATGTCCCATCGGGGTGTAGCTTAGCCTGGTAGAGCGCTACGTTCGGGACGTAGAGGCCGGAGGTTCGAATCCTCTCACCCCGACCAAAAGATAAAAAAAATCAATAAAAATACCTTGATCACGTATAAACAATTTTATTGCAAGGGCTGGCTTTTTCGGCGTGTTGGGATAAAAAACACGATGATATTACTGCCAGTGCTCATTCAGGAAAATTCGGCTTGGTGGGGTAACTTTTCAAAGCGCTTGCCGAGAAAATACCGTTATTCCGAATAGCCATTTTTCTGTCCGCTTCCAGAGGTGGCACTTTGGGGTAAATGGGTGCAAGGACTTTTTCAGGTCTTAGCCCCAGCAAATAACAGATGCGAACAAAAACGACAACGTCAAGAAGCAATTCCCCGCTTTCATATTTTGCAACAAAAGATTGTGATTTTTCCAAGGCATGAGCCAACGCTTTTTGGGCGATCAGTCGTTTTTTTCTTGCATTTCTCAAGACGGATAGCGGAGCCGAGCCGCTCACGATTGGCAGCGAGCCATGAATCAATTATGTATGAAGACCGTTTCTTTTAATCTGCCTCGTGATTCTCAAAACGCCTAAAATGCCTTGAACACAGAAATCATGACAGCCCCTTAACTTTTTATATTCCTGAAAAAGATCCCTTACGAATAGTATTTTCACCTTCGTATTGAAAACTATAGTAGCCTTCGACGCCTTGCGTTTGTATAAATTTGAGCCAAACATCGCCTGCGCCTTTGGTTGTTGTTTCTTTATCAAAGGAGCAAGACACCTCAGCTTCCCGTAGTACCAGATATTGTCCTGCGATTTTAATAGAGTCACTCGTAAATGAGCACTCGTTTGAACTAATTTGTAGATCTATCTTTTTAGGTGGTTTGTTTGCATCAGGTTGTACCAGGTCAATAGATAACTTCATATAACTTTGACAACTTGAGTTATTTCCAAATTCACCCTGATCGATTCTAATAAAATATTGTTTTGATAAATTTTCAGGTATATAAAGCAACATCAAAGTCTGCAAAACAATTGGCTTATCATGAATTTCGTCTTCTTCATAAGAGATAGCAAAAGTGCCTTCTGTAGGAGAATAAAAACCGACGCGCATCATCCCAACCCGTACCGTTTTTACTGCTTCGGGTATCCATATATCCGAAGAAAACATGCTTGATGGTGTTGTTTTATACAAATCACCACAAAATGTTGCTTGACCAGGCGGTAAAGGCCCTGGTGACTCAGTATATCCGAAACAGTAAGGAGCATAACCAGAGGCGTCGATTAGCTTCGCCGTATACCATTCACGTTTACCATCTTTATCATATACAAAGAAAGTAGCAAAGATGAAGTTATTTGTCTGAGCTAAGTTAGCGCCCCATCCTGTGGATGTCTGCGCCTTTCCAAATACCGGTATAGTCAAGATCAAAAAGGGAGGCCGCGTTGGCAGATAGCGTGCTTGAAGAACAGAGAAGTAGAAATAACAGCGTTAATGTTTTAATGGTTTTTTCTCATATTTGATTTTCCTTAACGTGGCGCATAGCGCGTTTCCAGCGCATTGTCGCGAGTGAATGACCAAGTGCGTGTGATGTAAAGAATGTCGGCATCACGTTTGATATCGTCGGGGAAATTGGCGTAAGGTGCGCCCATCTCCACGATTTTTTGGGCGGCGGCATCGAGGATGCGATGGCCGGAACTGCGATCGACAGTAATTTCATGAATGCTGCCGTCGCTTTTGATGGCAACCGTCAGCATCAGCGCGCCGTAGAGCTTTTCACGGCGCGCCGCTTCCGGGTAATTCAGGTTGCCGATACGCTCCACTTTTGAGCGCCAGTCTTCGATGTAGCGGGCAAAACGGTATTCTTCGGCGCGCGAGCCGACGAAATGTTTGCGCGGGCGCTTCTGGTAGGTTTCGATATCTTTTTGAATCCGCGCTTCGATCTGAATCAGTTCCAGCGAGCGATCCAGCATTTGTGTGGCGGTCGGTGTTTCTGTTTTGGGCGGTTGGTGTTTCGGTTCGGGCGTTTCTTTTTCGACCGGTTTTTCCGATTTTGCCTGCGCTACCAGTTTTTGCACTTGCTTTTCCAGCTCTTCACGTTCTTTCTGCGCCGCCGCAAGCTGTGTTTCGGGCTTGGGCAGTTTGGGCAGCGGCGTACCGGCTTTGCGGTCTTCATCGACGTTACCACCGCCATCAAGGTTGGCTTGCGCGAGCATTTCGGCTTTGGCGGGTTTGGCTTTAGTGGCGCTATTGACCAGCACGACATCCATCGTCTGGTGCTTGTTCCACAGTTCGCGCACCGGCTTGGAAAAGGTGATGGTGCTGATGGCGAACACATGCAGCGCGGCGGAAATCACAAGAAACTTGACGAACAGCGAATGCGCCCATAGTTCCTTAAAACCGTTTAAAGGCGCCGCCGCCCAGACGTAATCCGGAATTTTCGGCGTGCCGGGCGGTGCTTCAAGGGTTTTCAACGGCGCCGGTATTTTTGTCAAAGTCATGGGGAAAGTAAAAAGGCGATACCGCATTCTACGTGAAACGAATGAATGTGGGAAAGTGGACTAAAAACCGGTAGTGATCTGTTTTAGCATTATCGGTTACGGTAAGCCATTATGTAACGATACTGCGCTTTCAGTATCCCCGGAATCGGTTTGTCCTATGTTGAGAGGGCTGCTATAATCACGCCCTTTCGCGCTTCTGCGATGCAATGAGAAGCGCTTGTCGCCAACCGCGGACGACCCGCTGCCATGATGCAGCGCCAGGGAAGGCCGCAGACACAAGGAGTAAAATCATGGCTATCAGCCAACAGCAGGTGCTTGAAATTTCAGCGCAGTCGCGCTCAGAAGAAGGCCGTGGCGCCAGCCGCCGCATTCGCCGTACAGGCAATGTGCCGGGCGTTATTTATGGCGGGGACGCCGCGCCGTCGCCGATCACGCTGGATCATAACGTGCTTTATCATGCGTTACGTAAAGAGGCGTTCCATTCGTCGATTCTGACAATCAATCTCGATAAAAAGCCGGTACAGGTGTTGTTGCGCGATGTGCAAATGCACCCGTATAAACAGCAGGTGCTGCACGTCGATTTTCTGCGCGTGGATCCGAAGCGGAAGATCACGATGCGTGTGCCGTTGCATTTCGTCAACGGCGATATTTCGCCTGCGGTGAAACTCGAAGGCGCGCTGATCAACCAAATCATGAACGAGTTGGAGATTTCCTGTTTGCCGAAAGATCTTCCCGAATACATCGAAGTCGATCTTTCCGAGATGACTGTCGGCACTACGATTCACGTATCATCACTGAAGCTGCCCCAGGGGGTTGCCGCCGTGGCATCTCATGGCATTGACCCGACAGTGGCCAGCGCGGCGGTGGTGAAAGAAGAAGTGGTCACGGAAGGCGAGGCGGGCATGGAAGGTATTGCGCCTGTCTCCGGAGCCGCCGAAGAAAACAAAGAAGAATAACGGGCGCTTTTTCTTCCATGATCAAATCGCCCGCCCGGGTAAGGCGCGGGCGATTTTATTTCCGAATGGGATTTGTTCAAGGTAAAACGTGGCGGGCTTTCGTTTAATTGTCGGACTGGGCAATATCGGGCGTAACTACACGGATACACGCCATAACGTCGGCTTTTGGTGGGCGGACGAATTGGCGCGCGCGTTGTGCGCTGATTTTTCGCACGAAGCCCGTTTTTCCGGCGAATTGGCAAAAACCAACCAAGGATTGCGTTTGCTCAAGCCGATGACGTATATGAATCTTTCCGGTCGCTCGGTATTGGCTGTTGCGCAGTTCTTCGATATTGCGCCGGAAGAAATGCTGGTGGTACACGACGATCTCGATCTTTTGCCCGGCGCTGTTCGGTTGAAACAGGGCGGCGGCCATGCCGGGCATAATGGTTTGCGCGATATCGGCGTGAAGCTGGGCAGCGCCGATTTCTGGCGCTTGCGTTTTGGCATTGGCCATCCGCGTCATTCGGAAACGCCGCAGCAGGCGGTCGCCGATTATGTGCTAAAGCCGCCGTTGCCGGATGAGTTGCCCGCAATTGAAACGGCAATGAAAAAAGCGCTGGATGTTTGGCCATTGCTTGCCCGCGGCGATGATGTTGAGGCGATGCGTATTCTGCATACCGACGCTGCCGGGAAACCGGCAAGCAAAACCGACAAGGAATCTTCTTTATGAGTTTACGTTGTGGCATTGTTGGCCTGCCGAATGTCGGCAAATCCACGTTGTTTAACGCGCTGACCAAGGCCGGCATTTCCGCCGAGAATTATCCGTTTTGCACGATTGAGCCCAATGTCGGCATTGTCGAGGTGCCCGACGCGCGGCTGGACCAGCTTGCGGCGATTGTTCATCCGCAGCGTGTCCAGCATGCGGTGGTGGAATTTGTCGATATTGCCGGTTTGGTTGCCGGCGCGTCGAAAGGCGAAGGATTGGGCAACCAGTTTCTCGCCAACATTCGCGAAACCGACGCAATCGCCCATGTCGTGCGCTGCTTTCACAACGATAATGTCGTGCATGTTGCCGGTCAGGTCGATCCGGTTTCCGACATCGAAGTGATCAATACCGAGCTGGCGCTTGCCGATCTGGCGTCGGTCGAAAAGCAGATGGCCAAGTACGAGAAGGCAGCGCGTGCCGGCGGCGATAAAGAAGCGCAACGCTTATTCGCGGTGTTGCAAAAAGTATATGTGGCGTTAAGCGAAGGGCGTCCGGCGCGTACCGCCGATTTATACGACGAGGAAAAAGCACTGCTGCGCCCGTTCTTCCTGTTGACGATGAAGCCGACCATGTATGTCGCCAATGTCGATGAAAACGGTTTTCGGGACAATTCCCTGCTTGATGCGGTAACGGCTTATGCGAAAAAAGAAAACGCTTCGGTGGTGCCGGTATGCGCATCGCTGGAAGCGGAAATCGCCGATCTTGACGGTGAAGACAAACGTGTTTTTCTAGAGGACATGGGGTTGGATGAGCCGGGGCTGGATCGAGTGATTCATGCCGGTTATCAATTGCTTGGCTTGCAGACATACTTTACCGCGGGCGTCAAAGAAGTGCGGGCGTGGACGATTCATGTCGGCGACACCGCGCCGCAGGCGGCGGGCGTGATTCACACGGATTTTGAAAAAGGTTTTATTCGCGCGCAAACCATCGCGTTTGCCGATTTCGTCAACTATAAGGGCGAGCAAGGCGCTAAAGAGGCGGGCAAAATGCGTGCCGAAGGAAAAGATTACGTGGTGCAGGACGGCGACGTGATGAACTTTTTGTTCAGCGGCTGATTCTATTGTTGGAGCCGGTCTTCTTTGCCTTGGCACAGGCGCATGATATTACTCTTGTGCCGCCAGATCAGTAAAAGCACCATGGCCACAAATGTCCAGCTTAAAACGCTGTTGCCGTAAATCCAGAACGCGCCGATCAGCAAGGCCAACGCGGCAGCCAGCGCGGCCAGCGAACTGATTTTAAGGCCGACGGCAATCGCCAGCCAGATTACCAGCAACAACAGGCCAAGTTTCCAGTTCAGCGCAAAGATCACGCCGGCGGCGGTGGCGACCCCTTTGCCGCCTTTGAAACGGTGGAAGACCGGGAAAAGGTGGCCGAGAAAAACGGCGAGCGCGGCGGCGGGGACGATATGCGGCGACACTTCGGGAAAAACCTTGATGGAAAACAAGGCGATCATTACGGCAACGATACCTTTGAGCGCGTCGCCGGCCAATGTGAGCGCCGCCGCTTTTTTGTTGCCGGTACGTAAAACATTGGTCGCGCCCGGATTGCCGGAGCCGTATTGATGCGGATCGGGCAGCGCCATGATCCGGCTGACAATCACGGCAAACGATACCGAGCCGAGAAGGTAAGCGGTGATGACAATGGCTATGTTGGTCAGCACGGAAAATCCATCTTCGATTAAAATGTGACGATTGTAGTGCATTTCCTCCGCGATGCGCGGCTTTCTATTCGTATGACAAAGAATCTGATTATCATTCGCGATTTGAAATTGAATACGGTGATTGGCGTCAAGCCGTGGGAAAAACACTTGCCGCAGACGCTATTGCTTGATCTGGAAATTGAACCGGCGTCAAGCCAAGTGTTTGTCAGTGATACCTTGACGGACGGTATCGATTATGTAGCGGTGGTGGCGCGTATTCGGGAGTATGCCCAAACGCATCGATGTTTGTTGCTGGAGCGCTTTACCGAAACGATAGCAAAAATAGTATTAAGTGAATTTGCCGCGATGTCGGTGATGGTGTCGGTACGCAAACCGGCGGTTTTGCCGGACGTGCGTGAAATAGGCGTCGCGATTACACGCCGGAAAAAAAGTAATATTTGATTTTAAAAAAAGCCGCGAAAATCACGGCTTTTTCAGGGATATTCAAAAGACTTTTGTTACTTAACGCCCATGATATAGTTAATCATGGTTTTGATATCATCATCCGAGATATTCTGGTGCGGCGGCATGGGTGGAGATCCCCAAACGCCGCGGCTGCCTTTCTTGACACGCTCGGCCATTTGCGCAGGTGCTGCCGCATCGCCCGTGTATTTTTTGGCAATGTCCTGATAAGAAGGCCCCACCGATTTTTGGTCAATTTTATGGCAAGCGGTGCATTTATACTGTTTGATCAAGGCTTCGCCGTCTTGCGCAAACGAGGGCGCCGCGATAAGCAGAGTCGTCAAAGGAAGGGCAAATAGAATTTTTTTCATGGTAAAACACCTCTCATCGTTATCGTTCATGTATGCAGGAAAATATACTCTAACATACCCATTTCCTGATTTGCCGATATTTACATTGGCCCTGAACGTATGTTGAAAGAGGTGTTATTTTGGGCGTTGTTCTTTTGCGGATAAATCAAGTTTGATGGGTAAAGAGATAAATTTTGGGTTTTGAACAACGATATATTGGCTGCTTGGGGGGCACGTTTGACCCTGTCCATGATGGGCATTTGGCGGTAGCGGCGCATGCCCGGCTTGCTTTGCGGCTGGATGAAATTCGCTTTATCCCGGCAGGGGTTCCGGTACATCGCGGCGTGCCGGGCGCGTCGCCGGAAGACCGTTTGGCGATGCTGCGGCTGGCGCTTGACGATCGGTCGGGCATGATCGTTGATGAACGGGAAATTCGCAATGCGCGCGCCGGCCGACCGAATTACACGTTGCATACATTGCAGTCATTGCGCGCGGATATGCCAGGAGCAACGCTGTGCTGGATCGTCGGCGACGATGCCTTTGCCGCGCTGGCGACTTGGCATCGGTGGCAGGAGCTGTTTGACTGCGCGCATTTTATTGTGGTAACCCGCGAAATGCGTCGTGAGCTACCGGAAACATTGCGTGCGTTTATTCGGGGGCGGGAGGCAGCGTCGTCGGAAACGCTACGGCAACGGAAATCCGGGCTGGTTTACCATCTGGCGATGCCGCCGCATATGGCGTCGGCAACGGCAATTCGCGCGGCAATCGCCGAAAACCGTGCCGGGAACATCCAAAATTTGCTTCCGGAAACGGTTTTGGCCTATATTGCGCAGCGGCGGCTTTATCGCGCCTAACTTTTTAAGAAACCATGACAAAAAAAACCTTTGACATTAAAAAACTGGAGCAAATTGCCGTTGCGGCGCTTGAGGACATCAAAGCGCAAGACATTACCGTTCTGGATGTTCGCAAGCTCACTTCGCTTTACGATACGCTGATCGTTGCCAGCGCCGCTTCGACGCGGCAAACACGGGCGTTGGCCAATCATGTTCGCGAACAACTCAAAGAGGCGGGCGCGGAAATCCTCGGTATGGAGGGGGAGGAAACCGGCGAATGGGTGCTGGTGGATTGCGGCGATATCGTCGTCCACGTAATGCAGCCGGCGATACGCGCTTACTACAACCTTGAAGAATTGTGGACGCCGCCGACACCGAAGCGCGGCGCGGCGAAAAGCAGCGCGTAGCGTGTGATGCGCATCAAGATCGTCTCATTGGGGCAACGCCTGCCGGAATGGGTCCGGCAGGGAACTTCCGAATACCTCGATCGTCTGCCGCGCGATTGGCCGGTCGATTTGATCGAATTAAAACCGGAGCCGCGAACGCACGGCAAAAGTATCGCGCAGGTTCTGGCTTTGGAGGCGAGCCGCGTGCTTGCCGCCAGCGAAGGAGCGGTTCGAATCGTGCTGGACGAACGCGGACAGAGTTGGACGACGCGGCAGCTTGCCGAGCATATGGCGCAATGGCGGCTTGCCGCGCGGGATGTCGCATTGATCATCGGCAGTGCAGACGGATTGGACGCTTCGGTCAAAAAAGAAGCAGAGCGGATATGGTCATTGTCGCCGTTGACGCTGCCGCACGGCATGGTGCGCGTGGTGCTTGCCGAACAGATTTATCGCGCGGCCAGCTTATTGAATAACCATCCTTACCATCGTGAATGAGGCATGCGAAATTTTTACGGCTGCACTATCATTACGCCCTGAGACGAAAACACACTGATATGACAAAATATTTTCTCCACTTTATCCAATGCTTGCCGATCGCTTTTGCCGTAGCGGTATTGGCGTCGTGTGGCGGGAAGACGGCATTAACGCCGGCCGATGAAAATCCGCGCGAGAAAAAAGAAACGATTTTGCGCGCGGATGTGCTCGGCAAAGGCGGCGCGGCAACGCATGGTTTTGTGAGCGTTTCGGCGCGCAAAAACCGCTGGGTGGTTTCGGTCAATGTTACCGGCGTGCCGCCCGGCGACTATCGCGTCGCTTTTTTTGATAACGGCAACTGCTCGTCGCCAAACGCATTCTCGGCGGGCAAGCTCTGGGCGCCGGAAGGTACGAAGAACGACCCCGCGACCTGGATTCCTTTGTTGACGGCGGAAGCCATAGGGAAAATGCAAACGATTGCGCGGCTGCCCAACCCGGCGCGGCACGGCGTGGAGGTATTTAAAAAACGCAGCGTCCTGATCTTCAGCGGCCGCCAGGTTGAAGAATTAAAGTCGGGCGTGTCCAATGGTGTGATCGCTTGCGGTGTTTTCGATACGCCGTCTTCACTGCTCGGTTCGCCAGACTGAGCGCCGCTTTCTGATGGCCTGAAATTTATTGTACTGACAAGGAAGATTCATGGGATTACTCAACGATAAGAAGATTCTGATTACCGGCATGTTGTCGAACCGCTCCATTGCTTATGGCGTTGCCAAGGCATGCCGCCGTGAGGGCGCGCAATTGGCATTTACCTACATGAACGACGACATTAAAGAGCGTGTTGCCAAACTGTCTGCGGAATTTGGCGATTGCCCGCTGCTGCCTTGCGACGTTTCGTCGGACGGGCAGATCGCGCAGCTCTTTGAACGGCTCGGCAATGAATGGCAAGTATTGGACGGCGTGCTCCACTCCGTCGCGTTTGCGCCGCGCGAATCCATTTCCGGCGATTTTCTCAACGGTATCTCCCGCGAAGCGTTTCTTACTGCGCACGATATTTCCAGCTACAGCTTTCCGGCCATGGCCAAAGCGGCGCGCCCGTTGATGCAGGGGCGCGCCGGATCGTTGTTGACGCTGACTTATCTTGGCGCGATGAAAGCGATCCCGAATTACAACCTGATGGGCGTTGCCAAAGCCAGTCTCGAAGCGAATGTGCGTTATATGGCATCGTGTCTCGGCCCGGAAGGTTTGCGCGTGAACGCGATTTCCGCTGGGCCGATTAAAAGTCTCGCAGCGGCGGGGATCGGCAGCTTTTCCAAAATTTTCAAACATGTCGAACATGTTTCGCCGTTACGGCGTAACGTGACCATCGAAGAAGTCGGCAACGTGGCGGCATTCTATTTTTCCGAATTGTCGAGCGCGATCACCGGCGAAATCACTTATGTCGATTGCGGCTACTCGTCGATTGCGGTGGGTTTGGACGAATGAGTCGGACGTGCGCGGCCGGAATAGCTGGTATGGCGTAAGCGCGCAAGCGGCAGAGTAATAAAAGAGCCTTGGCATGCAAAACGTGGCGTGACTTCAAACGCCGGTTTTTGCGGACAGGATCGCCGACGCAATATCGCGCATGACTTCGGGCGAGCGCATGATAAAAGTATGCGTGGCGTACACTTCGCGCGTTTCGATACCGGACAGGAACGTTTCGGAAACCTTGAGAATGCCGTCGTTGGGCTCATTGCCGAACGGTGAAAAGCGTCCGGTGATGCCGCGGGTTCCGGCGTAGATGCGGGTGGGAACATCGGGAATCGGCAACGATGCCATGAATTCGGGATCGGCAAGGCGTTGCCCCATGTTGCCGTTGATCAGACGATAGAAAACGTTGTTGGAGAGTTTACGGGCAAGCGTGCAGGCGACGGTCGGCGGCGTGATCAGAAAACACGCCCGCGGCGGACGAATAAGGCGAGACAACGATCCGCGAATCAGCACGGAACCGAGCGAATGCCCGATCAGAATATAAGCGGCGGAGTTATCGATGATTGCCGTGTTCACACGGTCGGCCAGACGCGCGACACATTGCTGCCACTGCTCGCTGCCCGCAAAGTAGCCGAACAGGTGCGTTTTCATGCCGTTTTGCCGTAAATAGCGCGCCATTTTACGCATGGAGCAGGGGGTGCGCCCCATGCCGTGCAGAAGAAAAACATGTGTGGTATCCATGACGCCAGGAAAAGGGGGGAAGAAAAAGTTGTTTTATCGTACACGCATTTTATTTCCGAAACGTTGGCCGGTAAAATGCCAAATTCGTGTTGTCGGGACAGAGTCACAAGGCAAAATATGTCGGAAGCCGCTTTATTAAAGGAAAAAACGCCGCTGGTCGGCGCGGCTTTTGTTACCGGCGCCGCCCAATGGTCGCAGTTGCCGGAAGTCGGGCCGATGGAAATCGCGTTTGCCGGGCGCTCCAACGCCGGGAAGTCGAGCGCGATCAACGCATTAGCGCAGCGCACGCGCCTTGCGTTTGCGTCGCGGACGCCTGGACGGACGCAGCAGATCAATTTTTTTGTTCTGCGTAACGGCGCGTACATTGTCGATTTGCCCGGTTACGGTTATGCGGCGGTGGCGCGCCAGACCAAAAACGAATGGCAGGATTTTCTCTGGCGTTACGTCACCGAGCGGCATACGTTGACGGCGCTGGTTTTACTGTCGGACATTCGGCGCGGGTTGACCGATTTGGACTATCCGGTACTCGATATTTTTATGGCGTCGGGACGGCCGGTGTTGCTGCTGGCCACCAAGGCGGATAAGCTGTCAAATCAGGAGCAGAAAACCGCGATGCGGGCGCTGGAAAAAACGCTGGACAATATGTATCAGGAACGCAGCCGACTTGTGCGCCCGGTGCTTTTTTCGGCGCTGAAAAAAACGGGTATCGCGCAGGCAAATCAAATTATCTACGATTGGATGAATCATTAAAATGATAAACAATATTCTTTCTTCGGATTCGCAGCAGTCCTTGATTGCGCTTTCTCCGCTGGACGGGCGCTATGAGAAAAAAGTTGCGGTGTTGCGCGGTTTTTTCAGTGAATACGCACTGATCCGCTATCGTGTCCAGATCGAATTGGCCTGGTTGCAGGCGCTGTCCGAGGATCCGGGCATTACCGAAGTGCCGTCGTTTTCACAAGGCACGTTGTTTTCAATGCGCGAGATCGGCGAACGTTTTTCGTTGGAAGACGCGCTGCGCATCAAGACGATGGAACGCACCACCAACCACGATGTGAAAGCCGTCGAATACTGGCTCAAGGAGCGGTTCAAATCGTATCCGGAAGTTGCGGAGGTGGAAGAATTCATTCATTTTGCCTGTACGTCGGAAGATATTAACAACATTGCCCATGCTTTGGCGTTGAAAGAAGCGCGCGCGCAAGCGCTGCTGCCGCTGTTGCGCGACATCGCCGCCGACGTGCGCACGCTGGCGCATGCGCACGCGGAATTGCCGATGCTGTCGCGCACGCACGGGCAGCCGGCGACGCCGACGACGCTGGGCAAAGAGATGGCGAACGTTTGTTATCGCCTGGAAGCGGCGATTGCCGCGGCGGAGCGGGTGCCGCTTGCCGCCAAGGCCAATGGCGCCGTCGGCAACTATAATGCGCATCTGGCGACCTATCCCGAGGTGGATTGGGAAGCGTTGTCGCGGCGGTTCATTGAGCATTTCGGCTTGACCTTCAATCCTTATACGATTCAGATCGAGCCGCATGACAACATGGCGGAGCTGTTCGACGCCATCGCGCGCGTGAATACGGTTCTGATCGATCTTAACCGCGACATCTGGGGTTATATTTCGCTCGGTTATTTCAAGCAGAGAGTAAAAGAAGGCGAAGTCGGCTCTTCGACGATGCCGCACAAAGTCAATCCGATTGACTTTGAAAGCAATCTCGGCATTGCCAATGCGTTATTGCGGCATCTTGCCGAGAAGCTGCCGGTTTCCCGCTGGCAGCGTGACCTGACCGATTCGACGGTATTGCGCAATATGGGCGTTGCGTTTGGCCATGCGTTGCTCGGCTGGCAGTCGTTGCGCGTCGGGCTGTCGAAACTCGAAGTCAATCCGGCGCGGCTGGCGGAAGATCTGGATCAATGCTGGGAAGTGCTGGCCGAACCGATCCAGACCATGATGCGCCGTTATGGTGTGCCCAATCCGTATGAAAAGCTCAAGGAATTGACGCGCGGCAAGCAAGGTGTCACTCGGGAAACGCTGCATGTATTCATTGACGGGCTGGCGTTGCCGGACGCGGCAAAGCAGCGGTTGAAAGCGTTAACGCCCGCAGCTTATTTGGGTAAGGCGGCGGCGTTGGCAAAACGGGTTTGAGATTTAGTAAATGAATTGCATGACTCACGGTTTTGCCTGTTTAACGAAAAACAGATAGGATACGACGAGTTTTTAATAATGTTGGGGTAAAAAAATATGAAAAAATGGATCGCAGGATGGATGTTTTTTTGCTTGAGCGCCGTCGGCGCGTGGGCGGCCAATCCGCAGGTGGAAATGGAAACGTCCATGGGCAAAATCAAACTGGAGCTGCTGCCGGATGCTGCGCCGAAAACCGTGGCGAATTTTCTCGAGTATGTCAAAGCCGGTTTTTATGACGGGACGCAGTTTCACCGCGTGATTGACGGTTTCATGATTCAAGGCGGCGGTTTTGACAAAGATATGCGGCAGAAAGCGACCCGCCCGCCGGTGGAAAACGAAGGCGCGCAAAATCAGAAGGCAGGCCTGAAAAATACCATCGGCACCATTGCGATGGCGCGTACCAACAATCCGCATTCGGCGACCGCGCAGTTTTTCATCAACGTGGCGGACAATGCGGCTTTGGATTATCCCAGCCAAGGCGGTTATACCGTTTTCGGCAAAGTCATCGAAGGCATGGATACGGTCAACAAGATTGCCAAAACCGGAACGGGCACCAAAGCCGGGCACCGCGATGTGCCGGTGACGCCGGTGATGATTGCCAAGGCCTATGTGGTTGAAGCGGCCAAAGCGGATAGCGAAAGCGGGAAAAAGGAAACCAAATGAGATCGGCAAAGGTGCGAATGACGACGACCGAGGGCAGCTTCGTTCTTCAACTGGACGGTAAAAAAGCGCCGAAGACGGTCGCCAATTTTCTTGATTACGTGAAATCCGGCTTTTATAACGGAACGGTTTTTCACCGCGTGATGAGCGACTTCATGATTCAAGGCGGCGGCTTTGTGCCGGGCATGGACGAAAAGGAAACGCGCGAGCCGATCAAGAACGAAGCCAATAACGGCTTGAGCAACGAGCGCTATACCGTTGCGATGGCGCGCACGACCGAACCGCATTCGGCAACCGCGCAGTTTTTCATCAATGTGCGCGATAACGAATTTCTGGATTATAAAAGCGCGACCCCGCAGGGCTGGGGCTATGCGGTATTCGGTAAAGTGGTTCAGGGCACGGATATTGTCGATAAAATCAAAATCAAACCGACAAGAAACGTAGGCTTCCACGAAAACGTGCCGGAGGAAGATGTGGTGATTCTCAAGGCGGAAGTCATCTAATGCCATGAGATATGAAAAACGCGCCGCTCACGGGAAGTGACGGCGCGTTTTTGTCGGCAATGTCCTATCTTTTTCTTTCAGACCTTCATCTATCCGTACAGTTTCCCGCGCTGACCGAGCGCTTCCTGGATTTTTGCGCGGGTCCCGCGCAACAGGCGCGGCGGGTTTATATTCTTGGCGACCTCTTTGATTTTTGGGTCGGCGACGACCAGATGAACGAGCCGTTTGCGCGAACGGTTGTTGCGGCGCTTGCCGGTATCGCATCGGTAGAGCGCCGTCTTTTTATCCAGCACGGCAACCGCGATTTCCTGTTGGGCGAACGTTTCGCCAAAAGTGCGCGCGCCACGCTGATTTCCGATCCTTACGTGGTGGACATGTTCGGCGCGCGGACGATATTGACGCACGGCGATATTTTGTGCACCGACGATGTGCGTTACCAGCAGCTTCGCAGGAAATGGCGCGCGCCGCAGCGGTTCGACCAAATCATGTTGTTGCCGTATTGGGCGCGCCGTCGTATCGGGCTGCGCTGGCGGGCGGAAAGCCAACGAAAGATGTTGTCTGCGCCCGCCGGTGATGCGGCAGACGTCAATCAGGAGGCCGTTATCGCCATGATGCGGCGTCTTGATGCGGCGCAAATGATTCACGGCCATGTGCATCGCCCCGCCATGCATGCCGTGTCGTTCGATGGGCGCGACGCGCGGCGTATCGTGCTCGGCGACTGGCGGGAAGATCGCGCGCCTTATCTGGAAATTTCCGAAAGCGGCGTCCAGTGCCGGGACATGATCGGTGCCGACGAACCGGCCGGTCGATAAAAGTCTATATAACCCCCCCCCCATATTTTGCCGACCAGCGAAAAACGCCGTATTTGGCGATACGCTAAAGCCGAGTGTTCCAGTGCGGCTTGTTGATCATAAAATCCTCAAGCATTGAGTTGTCGTAAATAAGACACAACCGGGCGGCCTTATCGAAATAAATCGCGTATTCATATAAAGGCTCATGAACAATTCATATACAATCCAAAAGGGTAAACCAAAGGAATGAGATAACTCATATTTGAATTGAGCAACACACCAAGTGATTATAGCCATCAGGGAGGGCTGTATGAAAATTTCCTATTTTCTGTTCGCCGGGTTGTTCTTTTTCGTTTTGATCATGCAGGCGCAATCCGCTTCTTGCCAAGCGCCCGCGATTATCCCCGACGGAAAAACACCGACGCAGGTGTCCGTCCAGGAAAACGGGCGATCTGTGGTCAATATTGCCCAGCCTGTCCGCGATGGCGTCAGTTACAACAGCTATTCCCAGTTTTCTGTCGATCGTTTCGGCGCCGATATCAACAATCGCGAAGCGGCGGCGCGATTGATCATCAACGAGGTGAATGGCACGCTGCCGTCTGTCGTTGAGGGAGACATCGCGATCCTCGGGCCGCGCGCCAACTTTATTCTAGCCAACGAAAACGGCATCAGGATCGACGGCGGGAGTTTTACCAACATGGGTTCGATAGCGCTGACAACGGGAAGGGTCGAGTTGTATGACTTCAATCCGGCGCCCGACATCAGCCGGAGAGATGTCCTCTTACGCACCAACAGGGGATTGATCGAGATCGGCGGCAACGGTTTGACCGGCGCCTTTAACCGGCTTGACCTGATTGCCAAAAACATCAGGATCAACGGTGCGGTACGCAACGCCTACGACAATCCCAACGCTGCGGTTCGCGTTATTGCCGGCGATTCCCTCGCGCAAATAAACAGCAATATTTCCCCTGTTGACGATGCTTCGGATTGGCTTGCTTTCCAGGGAGAAGGAACGGCCAATCAAGATCTCATCGTTGACATTACGCCGTTGGGCAGCTTGTCTTCCGGAAGAATAGAAATAGCGGTAACGGACAAAGGCGCCGGCATGCGGCACGCCGGAGAAATTTTGGCACGCGCCGGTGATTTCATTCTTTCCTCCGGCGGCGAGGTCGTTTTTGAAGGCGGCCAGAGCCATGTCGCACAAACCACGCTCATCAGGGCTGAGCGTGTGACCATGGCTTCGGCAGATTCAAATGCTCCGACAACGATTACGTCGGGCAAAGACGTCCAAATCGTCACGCCCGAATTTCATCTTTCGGGAGTGAAAATAATTGCCGGGACCGAAGACCAGGAAGGTCATGTCGTCATTGGCGCCTCAAACAATCCCTCGCAGGGTTTTTCTTCCATAGCGGGTGTTGCCTTTCCTGAGGGCGGTTTTTCCCCGTCGCACATCCAGGCGACCGGAAGCGTTCTGGTCGGATCGGAGGCGCAGGCGCTTCAAATGTCGGGAGTCGATATTGAGGCGAATGCTTCAATCGGCCTTTTCGGGACAAGAATCGCTATAACGGCGCCCGACAGCGGGGCGTATTTTTCTTCGCTCGATGCCAAAGGCGGCGTTTTGTCCGTCAAGGCCTCCGACGAAGTCACCATCGAAAGTGCCAAGCTTCAGGGCGGCGCGGCCGTCGATCTTACCGCCGCGCAATTGCTGATACGCCAACAGGAATCGTCTCCTCAGGATCCAACAACGCAAATCGTCAGCAATGGCGGCAATGTCCATTTGAAAACCCGGGGCGACGTACTGATTGAGGGCGCGGAAGTTTTGGCGTTCAAGAGCATTATTGCGGAGACGGGAAAAGACGTGAGGCTTTCTTCCCGCCACGACCGGCAAGCGAAACTGTTTGCCAGCGAGGGTTCGCTTCTCATAGACGCGAAAGGCGTCGTATTCAATGACGGCGGTTACCTGAGAGGAAAGGCCGCTGATCCTGATATTGAAAACGCCGCGGACAGCGTCTTGATCAAAGCGGTGCTCGGTTTTCAGAACATCACTTCCAGGGAAGACCATCTGGCCGTCGTCTTTGCCGAAAAAGGCGATATTTCGATTTTCACCGACGGCGATTTTATCAATCAAAGCGGAAGAATCATCGCAAACGGGAATCTTGCCATTGTCGCAAAGGGCGATATCCGAAATTTTCTGGGGAAAATACCCGGTGAAAACGGCGAGGAGAAAACCTATTACACTAAAACGAAAAAACGTTTTTTCGGGCTTTTGCGCAGCAAAAGAAGGGGATATGTGATCGACTATGGAAAAGCGCTTGTCGATGGCAACTTGGCGTATCTCATTGCCGACGGGGATGTGAAAATTACAGGGCGCAATGTTTACTCGATCGGTGGGGAGATTGCGGCAAATAACGGCAACCTTTTAGTCCAAGCCGAAGAGAGCTTATTCAATCAGGCGGTTCGCACAGGCCAGGTGGAATACAGCAGTAACTGCCATTTATTCGGTTGCCAGCGCCTTGCTCAATCAAACGTGGCGCTTCTCGGCGGCAACATGGGCGCATCGCAGGAGCTTCGGATCGTGGCTGGGGAATCGGTACTCAACCAGGGCGGCAGCATGACGGGCATTCAGGGTTTATCCGTCGAGTCGCCCATTACCACGCTGCAATCTCTGGAAAATTACCAGATCGTTTCAAGGACGCACGGCATGCGCAGCTTTTTCGGCAATACTTACGCACAGGTTTATCGTAACGATATGGGCGGTATATTGCAGTCAACGCAAGGCGATGTTTGCATCAGGGGCGATGTCGTGCGCGATGGCGGAGAAATGATCGCGGTAGACGGGCAAATAAGCGTCGAAGGCGAAAATATCCTCCTGCGCGATCCGATACGCGAAAGGCCCGGGTTGAACGGCATTCATAACGGTATTTTTTCGTTCTTATGAAACAGGCGCCTTGCATGAATGCCGCGTTTTCTCTTTTCGGAATAAATCTCCGGGCGGCGCTTTTCATTGTGTTTTTCTTCGGCTCGTCCGTCGTAAGCGCGCAATTCATGGCGCCTGCGCCCATGGAAGATCCGGCCAAGCGCCTTCAGGAAGAGGAGCGCGCCCGCGCAAGAGAGCGGCGGCTGACCCAGGAAACGCCCGGCATAGAGGAAGCGAAACCGTCCGTGATGCAGGAAGACGACGGCCGTTCCCCCGGCGAGCTTCCCGACGCGGAGCCGATGTTTATCATCAATGAGATAGAAATTGTGGGGAACACGGTGCTGGCCGATAAAGAAATAGAAAAAGTCATCGCGCCTTTCCGAAACGTTCCCTTGGGCGTTAACCGCATCAATTTGCTCATTCGCCGCCTGACTGTCGTTTATATCGAAAAAGGCTATATCACCACGCGCGCCTATCTGCGGGAGCAAAACCTGAAAAGCGGAAAATTGAGAATTGACGTTATCGAAGGCTCCCTGGAAGGTCTTCGTTACAACGGCGGGGCATTGCCTTTTGGTGTCCAACAGGCCTTTCCCGCGCGCGAAGGGGAAAAACTCTACTTGCCGGATCTGGAACAGGGCATCGACCAGCTGAACAGGCTGCGCCGTAACCGGGCGAAGGTAACCCTTGTTCCCGGAGAAAACCCCGGCGGTACCGTTGTCGAGATCGAAAACCAGCCGCAGGACAGCGCTTATTTCAACCTGGGCTTTGACAATGCAGGCACGCCATCAAGCGGGCGCACACGGCTCCGCGGCAGCATTGATACCGAAAGCCTTTTGGGGCTTCAGGAGTACATGACCGTCAATTACACGGGGACCAGCGAAACCAACGCGGCACTGTTTTCCATCAACGTTCCGCATGGGTATGACTTGTTCAGCTATACCTTCTCGTATTCAGACTATATGTCGCCACTCGGCAATTTCGCGCTGTATTCGGGAGACACCCATTGGCACAACATCGCTTGGAACCGTGTGCTGCAACGCAACGCGGCGGGCAAAACGACGCTGGACGTTTCCTTGAGCCAGCGCACCATGCGCCGTTACATCAACGATGTGGCGCTTACGCCGCAGCGCCTGACCTCAATGCGGATCGCGGTCAATACTTTCAGGCGTTTGGCCTGGGGGCAATGGATGGCGGAGGTTTCCTACAGCCAGGGTATCGGCGCGTTCAACGCAAACACGGATACCGCCGGCCTTCCCGACGATGCCGCCCATGCGCGCTTCAAAAAAGTCAGCGGGTTGTTTAGTCTCGGTATTCCGCTGATCAAGGACTGGTTGTATCGGAGCAGCGTCAGTGGGCAATACACCAAAACAGGCCTTTACAGTTCCGAGCAGCTTTACCTCGGCGGAGAAACGACCGTGCGCGGTTTTGTCGAAAGCCCCGTTGCCGGCGACCGCGGTTTTGTATGGCGCAACGACGCTAATTTCGGGCGTTACTCGGCGCCTTTCGGTCTTTCCGCCATGTTCGAACCGTATGTTTTTCTCGACTACGGAAGAGCCATGCAACTGGTCATGGCCGAATGGCAGCAACTGGCCGGAACGGGTGTCGGCGCCCGTTTTTATGGAAAAAGCGTTCGCGCGGAAGCCAGCATCGGCTGGCCGATCAAAAAACCGGACGGTTACCGGCGTGAGGCGCAATTCATGACCAACCTCAATTATGTTTTTTAGCGGATATTTTTTTATCACAGGAACGACTATCATGACCAACCCGATTAAATCTTATTGCCTGCCGGTCGCCGCGCTGCTGTTGGCGTTATTGGCTCCCAACGCGCTCGCCACCGAGACGACGGCGGATCATGCGGACGCCGCCGCGCAAACGCCCGCCGCCGCTCTTCCTGCAGGGATTGTCGCCCGCGTCAACGGTATCGACATTACCCAGGGGCAACTGGACGCCGAGGCCAGAAAGATTTCCCCCATCGCGCTTGGCAAGGTTACCCCCGATTTTATCGATGCCGTCAAAACCCAGATGATCGCCAACGAATTGCTCCGTCAGGAAGCGCATCGCCAAAATCTCGAAAACGACCCGTCCGTCCAGGAGGCCGTGCGTTATGCGCAAAAGACCGCCATGATCCAGGCGTATGTGAAAAATAACGTCAAGCCGAAAGCAGTAGCCGATGCCGATATCCGGGCAAAGTACGACGATCTTGTTGCGCAACTGGGTGATTTTGAATACAAGGCGCGAATCATCGAAACGCCCGACGCCATGACGGCGGACGTCGTTGCGGGCGAGCTGGCGAAAGGGATGGATTTTGCCGACATCGCCCGTCGCTATTCTTCGGCAAAAAGCCGGAAAGACGGCGGTGAAATGCCTTGGGTTTCCTTTAAAAACCCGCCGCAGAAGGGAAAGACGCAAGGGCTTTCTTTATTGGCGGCGCATACCCTTCTTACCTTATCACCGGGCGAATATACGCGTAAGCCCGTGCAGGACGAAGCCAAGTACATGTTTATCAGGCTTGAGGCGATGCGCCCGACCATCGTGCCTGCCTACGAGGAAGCCAAGGCATCCATCAAACAGGCGCTGGAGGCGCAAGCCGTTCAGGAGGCTTCATCCAGGATGATGGCGGAACTGATGGATAAAGCGGTCATCATCCAGTGAAATCGTTTTCTAAACCGTTCATGGTTATCTGGGGCGGGAACCCGCGAAACAACCGTAACGGTAATTATTTTTGGAGTCGATCATGAGCGGTTCGCAAGATTACAGCCAAACCCTGGTTCATTTACTGAACCGGATCGGTATTACCGTTTTCCCGAATTACCGTGAGCCCGGGCCCCAGGAGCACGCCATTTTGCTGGCGTCTTCTGCCGCTCTTCCCTTGCGGCCGCAACCTTTATGGAAGCGGGTTGTCGGCTATCTTCTGATCGTAACGTTGACAGCGCTCCAATTGCAGCCTGCCCTCTACGCAGCGCCGATTGCGGACCCCACCGGCAACATCGGGTTTGCGCCGAATATCCAGGTGAGCGGGACAGGCGTTCCGGTCATCAATATCACGGCGCCGAATGCGCACGGCGTTTCGCTCAATACCTATGGGCAATTCGATGTTGACGCCATCGGCGTTATCTTGAACAACAGCTTGACCGGCGGCGGCTCACTGCTCGGCGGCCAGATTTCCGCCAACCCCAATTTCAACGGGCGCGCGGCAGGCGTTGTCGTCAACGAAGTCATCGGCGCTTCCCGCTCCCAATTGCAAGGGGGTATCGAACTTTTTGGCGCGCCGGCGTGGGTCGTTATCGTCAACCCGAACGGGATTCATTGCGACGGTTGCGGTACCACCAACATTCCCCAGCTGACGTTATCGACCGGCGCGCTCGATTGGCGCGACGCAGCCGGACGCCCCGCCCTTTTTGGCGACGCCAGCGCTTTTGCGTTCGACGTCAGAAGCGGAGACATTACCATCGGCGCTGCGGGCGTTGAGGGCACCCGCAGCCAGATCGACCTTGTCGCGCCCCGGATTTTGGTCAACGGCGCCGTGCGCGGCGGCGAGCAACTCAACGTGATCGCGGGGCAACAAACCGTCGATGCCGGAAATTTTCAGACCAGCCGTGTCGCCGACCCTTCGGGTGCTCCCGCGCCGTTTTTGATCGACGCCAGCGCCTTGGGCGCGATGACTGCCGGCAGCATTTCACTGATGGTGAACGGCAGCGGCGCAGGCGTTCGCTCGTTGGCGCCCATTGCCGCGCAACAGCAGAACCTGACCATTCAGGCCGACGGATCCCTGCAACTGGCTTCGAGCTTTGCGCAAGGGCAGCTTGATATCATTTCGCGGCATGGCGGCGTTGCCCTTGACGCCACGACCGGCCTTGCCGCCGTCAATATCGACGCCGAAGGCAGCGTCAATACCCGCGGGCCGTTGGAAGCGGGCGGCGATTTGACCGTGACCAGCCATACAGGCGCCGTGCGGCTTGCCGGCAATACCCTTGCCGTTGACAACCTGACCGTCAGCGCCTCCGACATCATTTTGTCGGGCGACACCGCAAGCGGGCAACAAACCTCTCTTACGGGCGAGCGAATTCATATCGACCAAACGCTGACCGCCATCGGCGGCGCTGCCATTCGCGGCGACGAAGTCGATGTCCAGGCCGAAATCGCCACCCGCGACGGACTTGACATCGTCGCGCAACAACTGACGTTGGGCAGTAACGACAGCGGCGCGCGCATCACCGGCGACCTGACTGCCGTCAGCCAGGATATCCGCGCCGACGGCGGCTTGATCGTTACCGGTTCAGCCAGCCTGTCGTCCGGCCATGATTTGTCGATTGCCAATGTGATCACCGGCAATAACCTTCAGCTTTCCGCGCAGCATGACCTCACCGTCGGCAACATCAGCTCCGGCGGCGCGATCTCGCTTGACGCCGGGCATCAGCTGGCGCTGAACAGCGGCATTTCCGGCGATTCCGTTTACCTTTCCGCGCCTTCTCTTAACCTTGCCAACGCCATCACTGCCGTTCAAAACATCGGGTTTACCAGCGATACGCTGAACGTTGCAGGCGCGCTTACCGCCGGGGGAACCGTTTCCGCCAATGTGCAAAACGACGCCGTATTCGGCGGCGAAATCTATGCCGGCAACGGGCTTGCCATGCAAACGGGCGGCCTGCTTCAATTCGAGCAAAACGTGATTGCCGGCGGGCGCTCGACGCTTAACGCAGGAAACGATTTGATCGCCCAAGCGGGTTTTCACGCCATGGATTTAAATGCCGTCGCCGGCAACAATCTTTATTTCGCGCAAGACTTGTTGTCGGGCGGCGCCGTTGCCTTACAGGCGGCAAACGATTTGACCATTGGGGGCGATGCCATAGCAACCCAGTCGCTGGCCGTCGATGTCGGCAACCGGATACTTTTCGCCGGCGCTGTCGATGCCGGCGCTTTAAACGCAACGGGGCAGCACGTCCGGTTCGACGGTGATGTCAACGTTTTGCGTGACGCCACGGTTGCCGCCGGATCCATGGTTTTGGCGGATCGCTTTATTGCCGGCGGCTCCGCACGCTTGAGCGCCGCCGACGGCGGTATCGAAAGCCAAGGCCAATTGATGGCCAACGAAGACCTCATCATCGAATCCGCCCGCGGCATTGCGCTTGCCGAATCCGGTGCGGGACGCAACGCGCAACTTACCGCGCGCGACGGCGAGATTGCCATCGTCCACGATTTTTCCGCCGGAAACGACATCACCATAACCGGCAGCGACGATATTGCGGCCGCCGCGCTGAACGCGGGCGGAACGCTTGCCGCAACCGCCGCCGGAAGAATCGATGTTGACCGCATTGCCGTCAACGGCGCCGTCAATCTCACCGCCGCCGACACGATAGCGATCAACCGGGATGTCGACGTTGGCGGTAACGCCGCGCTTGACTCCGGCAACGATATCGCGATTGGCGGCGCGCTGTCTGCTGCCGGCCGGCTTGACGCCCATGCCGTCAACACGCTCTCCATCGGCAGCGATACGGGCGGCGATGCCGCTGCCGCCGACGGTATCGCGCTTGCCGCGCGCGATATCACCGTTGGCGGAAGCCTTCTGTCCAACGGCGCTTTAAGCGCCGAAGCGGCGCAATCCCTCAATGTCGGCGGCAATGTTGAAATCCTGCAAACACTGAACCTTGTCGCCGGTGAAAACATTTCCGTCGGCGGCGACACCGCCGCCGCGGAAGGCGCGCACATTGTCGCCACGGGCAGCGTCACGCTTGCCGGCGATCTTGGCAGCGGCGCCGCCGCGACCGTCGCCGCCGGGCAAGACCTTTCCGTCGGCAATTTGCTCGTTGACGGCGACACATCGCTTGCGGCCACGGCGGGCGATCTTCGCGTCGGCGCGTTATCGACCAACGGCGAAGCCCGGCTCGTTGCCGGAAACGACATCGAAATCGGCGGCATTCTCGAAGTTACCGAAAGCGCCGCGCTGGCCGCCGGCGGCAATGTGACCACGCTGGCCGATGTCCTGATCGGCGGCGATTATTCCGCCAGCCTCGGCGGAAACCTGATCCACGGCGGCGGCACCCTGATTCTCGGCAACGCCGAAATGACCAGCGGCGGCAGCCAGGCGTATCGCGGCGACCTGCTCGGCGCCCATGCGCTTGATGTCATCGGCAACGGCCTCGTTGTTGCCGGCAACATGGTTGGCGTTAATCATGCCCGCGTTGACGCCGGCAACGGCAACGCCCTGATCACCGGCAGCGCTTATTCGGGCGATGTGCTCGATATCGCCGCCGCCGGCGATATTGCCATCGGCGGCTTTGCGCAAGGCCGGGGCATTGCGCTGGAAAGCCGCGAGGCGGGCGTTTATATTGCGGACGCGACCATGTCCGAGGGAACGCTTGCCGTTGCCGCGCGGGACGATATCTTCTTCGGCAATCTGGTCGGCACTTCCGGCGACATCAGCGGCGTATCGAGCGACGGCAGCATTACATTCAACAACGGATTGGCAACCCTCGCCGACGTTTCGCTGCATGCCCATCGGGATCTCGTTTTTGACGGCGAAACCTCGCTGGGCGGCGCGGTCGACTTGAGCGCCGACACCGGCACATTACGCAACTTGGGCTCGATGCTGCTGGCGCAGCCCGCCGCGATCGACATCGGCGGCAACTTCGCCAACGACGGCACACTGATCGTCAACGGCGATTTCGCACTTGCCGCCAACGATATTTCGGTCAACGGTTCGCTGATTGCGCTGGGCGATATTGCCGCCACCGCGCAGAACAACATCACCACCGGCAGCGGCAGCGTCGTCAACGCCGTCGGCGATATCGTGCTCGCCGGCCGCCAGGTTTCTTCCGCAGGCACGTTGGCGGCGGGCGAAACGTTGGCTGTGACCGGCAGCTTTTCCAACAACGGGCTTGCCGTTGCCGCCGATTCAATCACCGTGCGCGGCGGCAGCTTTGCCAACCGAGGCACCCTTTACGCGCCCAATGTCACCATTACCGGCAGCGGCGGCAGCAACAGCGGCTCGCTGGCAGCCGACAACACCCTTTCCGTGAACGTCACCGGCGGCTTTAACAACGACGGCCAAATCGCCGCCCATACCGTTTCGCTTACAGCGGCGGGCACCGGCAACGGCGGGAGCATCAGCGGCAACGACGTCACGATCAATGGCGGGCTGACCAACAGCGGCACCGTTACAGGCAGCGTCGTCACACTCGCCGGCGGCGCCGTCACCAATACCTTGACCGAGAACCGGCGTTGTCGCCCCGACCTCGAAGAACCGTGTAACACCGACAACCCGGCGCATCACATTTATACGCAAAAACCGGCGGTGATTGCCGCCAGCGGAGCCCTTGACATACGCGGCGCTTCGCTTGCCAACGAAGGCGTCATCCAGGCGGGGAATACGCTTTCCGTCAACGTCAGCGGCGCGATTACCAACACCCGCAGCGCGAACGACCCGTACAACCAAAATAACTGGGACGCGGAAGAGGACGAACAAAAATCGCCCCATACGGGCATTATCGTTGCGGGCAGCGGAATCGTTTTGGACGGCGGCAGCATCACCAACCGAGGCGGCGTCATCCAGAGCGGCGGCACGCTTTCGATGGTTGCCGATAACGCGATCACCTCGTCCGACAACGGCAGCGACGAAGTTGCGCCGCTCATCATCGCGCACAACACACTGTCGATGACCGGCGGCGGCATCAGCCTGGACGGCACGACGCTGTCCACTGGCGGCAGCGCTACCTTGACCGCAAACCGCGGCAGCTTTGCCAACCAGGGCGTTATCGGCGCGGCGCAGGATCTCACTATCGCCGCTACCGGAAACGTCGTCAACACCAACGCGTTGCTTGCCGACGGCGCAATCGGCATCACCGGCCAAGGCATTTCCAACAGCGGCATCATCTATCAATTCTCGCCGGTGCCCGAACCTGCCGAGCCTGAAGAAGGCGCCGATGAAAACGGCGGAGGCAATGGCGAAGGAGAAAACGCCAATCCGGAGCCCACGCCGTCCGGCCCCAATTCCATCGCGTTGAATGCCGGCACCGGCATGTTCTGGAACAGCGGCGATATCGTCGCCCGCGACAGCGTCACTATCCGCGCCGGCGCTTATGGCGCGACGACGGGCGCGTCGGGCAGCCATATCATTTCCTACGGCAATCTCGGCTTAACCATCCCCGGCTTTACCGGCACCGGCGCCCTTATGTCCACCCTCCAGGCCGCCGATGTCCTGACCCTCAACATTGCGGGCGTTACCGTCGGCGCGCACGAAGAATGGGTGAGCGGCGCGCAAACCGTCAACCTTGGCCGCCTCACCAACTACGGCAACGTAATGCTCACCGGGCGGCTGAACGGTAACGCCTACAACCTGGTGACCTTGGGCGCCGACAACACCGCGGAAGCCTTGCCGGCAAGCTATATCGGCGGCGGCTGCCCGCAAAGCGGCGCGGGCATCACCTGCGAACTCATTAGCTACCAGACCATCGCCAACCGCGGCCACCTGATCGTCCAGGGCGGCATCGACGGCACACTCTATAACGAAGCGGCGGCCTACACCGCGCCGAGGTATTACGCCCCGTATGCGCCCGCACTGGCCGTTACCTGGCGCATCATCGACGAAGCCACCGGCGAGGAAACCTTTGAAACAGTCATTGCCAGGGACGACCTGCCGGCCAACCGCCCCTTCCTTGCCGTACCGGGCAGCGCCACCGTCGAGCTTATTGCGCCGCTATCCGGCGTCATCCTCGGCGAAGACCTCACCATCACCGGCGACGACATCATCATCGCCCCGCTCGACAACACCCACGGGCAGGAAGCCATTGCCGCCGCGCAAAACGCCGAAGGCGGCGTTGCCAGAACTCCAGGCCTCGGCAGCCAACAGACCGTCAGCGGCGCCATTATCATTGGCGAAGGGAATTACCCCGGGCAAACCGTCGCCCCGATCGGCGCGAGCGGTTTTGCCAGCCTCGACCAGGCGATGCTCGCGGCCGGGCTTGCCGACAACGATCCCGACGCCCGAACCGTCCAGGCGGCAAGCGGCGGCAACTTCCGCCAAAACGTGTACGATCCCGACTTCTTCCGGATGCCCGAACCTCGGCAGCCCGATGAAGGCGAAGTCAAAGAGCCTTGGGAATTTCCCACCGCCTGGTCGAACCCCGGCGATTTGCCGGGAGGCACCATCGCCGCCCAGCAACTGGTGATCGACGCCGACACCCTGACTAATTACGGCAGCATTATTACCTTCATTCCCCGCGACGAAGAAGGCAACCCCACCGGCGACTACGACGGTGCCATGGCGATCCACGCCCAACTCTTCAACTACGGGAATATCTATTCCGCGGGCGATCTCGACATCACCGGCTCCGTCCTCAACAGCCGCCCGTTCACCTACGACCAAAACGGCGCCATCATCCTCGATACCGTACAAACCAACTGGGGCCGCAACACCCCCGACTACCTGCGCAACCAATGTCGCGCCGACCACGGCTACTGCATCACCGTCGAAGAGCGCGTTCCCGGCCCCGCCGCCGTCATCGGCGCCGCGGGCGACCTGACCGTCCACGGCGATGTCACCAACATCGGCAGCACCATCGCCGTGGGCGGCAACATTGCCATCGACGGCCAGCTTACCAACGAAAGCATCGTCCTCGAAACCGTCTGGAACAGCCATTGGCGCGAATGGCGCGGCCATTTTCGCGGCTATACCGACCATCGCGAACACGGCGCCGATTACAGCCGCGTTGCCCAAGGCGTCGTTTCCGCCGGGCAAAACCTGGAGACCAACCTCAACGTAAACACCGGCGTCATCATCGCCGGCACCCCGCCCAACCCCGACGATCCCGAAGACGAAGGCATCAAGGGCAACATCACCATCCACGGCGGCCATACCGGCATCACCGACACCAGCCGCCCGACCCCCGTCAACGTCAAACCGGCAGCGCCCGGCGAAGA
>QMCE01000369.1_pt1 | contig 31305 bp, 33 predicted proteins | sample 1821851 | NCBI WGS metagenome assembly QMCE01 (sample SAMN09453174, study PRJNA476694) | Termite gut metagenome, whole genome shotgun sequencing project. | isolation source: worker | host: Odontotermes sp. | place: South Africa:Pretoria | collected 2016-01-28 | reverse complement strand
AGGTTGCGCTTGTTTCTCGCCTTTCTCTAAGAAAGGCAACCGAAACAAATGCGCGAAATTAATCCGACAAAATGGCAAGCATTTTGTTTCGGATTAATAACTGAAACACTTAAGGAGAACGGTATGGACTTTGAACTCAACAAGCAGCAGGCCATGGCCCGCCGTCTTTTCCGCGAATTTGCGCTGGCGGAGGTTAAGCCAATCGCTGAGAGCATTGACGAGGAGGAGCGCTTTCCCGCCGAAACGGTGAAGAAGCTGGCGCGATACGGATTCCTCGGCATTCCCTACGGCAGGGACTACGGGGGACAGGGATGCGACACGCTCACATACATTTTTTGCGTTGAAGAGCTTAGCCGCGTCTGCGCCACGACCGGCGTTATCGTGTCGGCCCACACGTCCCTTTGCTGCGATCCGATCGTAAAATACGGCGCCGAATGGCAGAAGCAAAAATATCTCCCCGACCTGCTGTCCGGCCGTAGGCTGGGCGCTTTCGGCCTCACCGAACCCAACGCCGGCACCGACGCCGCGGGTCAGCAGACCAGGGCGGTCTTGGATGGCGACAGCTACATTTTAAACGGAAGCAAAATATTTATCACCAACGCGGGGCATGCGCAGACCTACATTGTTATGGCTATGACGGATAAATCAAAAGGGACGCGCGGTATTTCGGCTTTTATTGTAGAAGAGGGCTTTCCCGGTTTTTATGTCGGCAAAAAAGAGCGCAAGATGGGCATTCGCGGCAGCGCCACCGCCGAGTTGGTGTTTGAAAACTGCGCCGTTCCCAAGTCCAATCTGCTGGGCAGCGAGGGAAAGGGCTTTGGGATTGCCATGGGTACGCTTGACGGCGGGCGCATCGGCATCGCCGCTCAGGCGCTGGGGATTGCGCAGGGGGCGTTAGACGAGCTGGTAGTATACGCAAAGGAGCGAAAGCAGTTTGGAAAGCCTCTTTCCTCTTTCCAGAACACACAGTTCCGCATGGCCGACATGAAAGCGCGTATCGAGGCCGCCAGACTGCTTGTGTACAGCGCGGCCATGGCAAAAGACTCCGGCAGGGCTTACTCGGCTGACGCCGCAATGGCGAAGCTGTTCGCGGCGGAAACAGCCATGTGGGTCACTACGCAGGTGGTGCAGCTTTTCGGCGGTTACGGTTATATCCGGGACTACCCTGTAGAACGGATGATGCGGGACGCAAAAATCACCGAAATCTATGAGGGGACCAGCGAAGTGCAGCGAATGGTCATCGCCGGTTCTGTTCTTAAATAGGAGGCGCGGATATGAAGATTATTGTCTGCATTAAACAGGTACCCGACACCAACGAGGTAAAGCTCAATCCGGAAACCGGCACCCTCATCCGCGACGGGGTCCCCAGTATCATCAACCCGGACGACAAAGCCGGATTGGAGGCTGCGCTGCGTATTAAGGATCAAACCGGCGCCGCGGTCACCGCACTTTCCATGGGTCCTCCTCAGGCCGCCGAGGCGCTGCGCGAGGCGCTGGCTATGGGAGCCGACAAGGCCGTGTTGGTCTCTGACCGGGCCTTTGGGGGCGCCGACACCTGGGCAACATCCTCCACCCTTGCCTCAGCCATCCGCAAACTGGGCGGCTGCGACCTTATCATAACCGGGCGGCAGGCAATAGACGGCGACACCGCACAGGTAGGCCCGCAGATCGCCGAGCATCTGGGGCTTGTAAATATCAGCTATGCCGAAGAGATAAAGCTTGAAGACGGATTTGTCATCGTAAAGCGGCAGTTTGAGGACAGACGTCATATCATCAGGGCAAAGCTTCCCTGTCTTATCACCGCGTTGTCAGAGCTTAACAAGCCGCGATACATGACTCCCGGCGGCGTTTTCGACGCTTATCTCGCCAAGGAGGTCCTTGTTCTCAGCCGCGCCGATCTGGATGTTGAGAGCGGTAATATCGGGCTGGCAGGATCCCCCACCCGTGTGTTCCGCTCCTTTACAAAAGCCGTGAAGGGCAAGGGAACCGTAGTGACGCTTGACGCGGGTGAAGCGGCGGAATGGATCGCTGAACGTCTGCAAGAGAAATTCGTGATTTAGAGGATTAAAAGATGAACAAGCAGAAATATCATGGCGTTTTTGTATTTATTGAACAGACAGACGGCGTAATATCCGGCGTTTCATACGAGCTGCTGGGCAAGGGCAAGGAATTGGCGGCCGCTCTTGACGTTCAGGTAACAGCCGTCCTGTTGGGCTTTAATGTTGAAGCGCTGTGTCAAAGGCTGGCGCGGTACGGTGCCGATAAGATCATTCTGGTTGACGATCCCGCTTTGGCGGTCTATAAAACAGAGCAGTATGTGCGGGCGGTCTCCGCTGTGGTGGCGCAATATAAACCGGAGATCGTGTTGTACGGGGCGACTGCCATAGGACGCGATCTTGCGCCGCGGGTGTCGGCAAGGGTACACACCGGACTCACCGCCGACTGTACCGGGCTGGATATCCAGGAGAACACGGGAGATTTGCTTATGACGCGTCCCGCCTTTGGCGGAAATATCATGGCGACGATTCTCTGCTCCAACCACCGGCCTCAAATGGCAACCGTTCGTCCCGGCGTCATGAAGCGCGCCGCGCCTGTTGACGGCGCCGTATGTCCGGTGGAGCGCGCGGAAATACCGGGGCTGGACGACGGGAATTCCGTGGAGATCCTTGACATTGTCATGCATGTCAGCGAGCGCATAGATATACAAATCGCCAAGGTGCTGGTTTCAGGCGGGCGCGGCATGGGTGGCCCGGAGAATTTTGCTCTGTTAGAGGAGCTGGCCGAGGCGCTTGGCGGTACAGTCTCATCCTCACGCGCCTGTGTTGACGCCGGCTGGGTAGAAAAAGACAGACAGGTGGGGCAGACCGGTAAAACCGTGCGTCCAAATCTTTACATTGCCTGCGGCATCTCGGGGGCAATACAGCATCTGGCCGGAATGGAAGAGTCGGAGATTATCGTGGCCGTAAACAAGGACGCTACAGCCCCTATTTTTGAGGTGGCTGATTACGGCGTGGTGGGCGACGCTCTAAAAATCGTGCCGCTTCTCACGGACGCAGTGCGGCGTATAAAGGAAGACAAGCGTTGAGTGGTAAATAAAAAAGGAGATATAAACAAATGGGCGTGTTGGATTCTTTTTCACTTCACGGTAAGGTCGCGCTGGTCACAGGCGCGAGCTATGGCATAGGCTTTTCCATAGCCTCTGCTTTTGCTGAGGCGGGCGCGAAGGTCGTGTTCAATGACATTAACCGGGAGCTTGTGGACAAGGGGCTTGCGGCTTACAAGGAAGCCGGAATTGACGCCGCCGGTTATGTCTGCGACGTGACCGATGAGGACGCCGTAAGCGGTCTGGTGGCCCAAATAGAGCAAGAGGTCGGCGCAATTAATATTCTGGTTAACAACGCGGGGATAATCAAGCGCATTCCCATGCATGAGATGCGCGCTGCGGATTTCAGGCAAGTAGTGGACGTAGACCTCAACGCTCCGTTCATCGTGGCCAAGACGGTGATCCCCTCCATGATTAAAAACGGAGGCGGCAAGATTATCAACGTCTGTTCCATGACAAGCGAGGTAGGACGAGACACCGTGAGCGCCTACGCCGCTTCTAAAGGCGGGCTGAAGATGCTGACTCGCAACATTGCCAGCGAATACGGCGCGTATAACATCCAGTGCAACGGCATAGGCCCGGGGTATATTGCGACACCGCAGACGGCGCCTCTTCGCGAACGTCAAAACGACGGCGGCCGTCATCCGTTTGACGCCTTTATCATAGGCCGGACGCCTGCCGCCCGCTGGGGACTCACCGACGACCTTAAAGCGCCGGCGGTCTTTTTGGCGTCCGCGGCATCTGATTTTGTCAATGGGCATATCCTGTATGTTGACGGCGGGATTCTGGCATTTTTGGGTAATCCTGCGGTCGGAAGCTAGATGGAGAAAAATCTTCGCCGCTATATATACCTTGCAAGCGCTACCGCGATGATGCTGTTCGCCGGGATAATATACGCGTGGTCTATACTTAAGACGCCGTTTCTCTCTGAGTTCAACTGGACTCAGGGAGCGCTGGGGCTAAACTTCACCGTAACCATGTGGTGCTTCTGCTTTGGCGGTATAATCGGAGGGGTTTTAGTCCAAAAAATCCCACTGAGGATCATTATCTTGATTTCCTCCGTGATGACGCTGCTGGGCTTCTGGCTGACAGGCTCGCTCGACGGCGGCTCAGTGTGGCAGCTGTACATAACCTACGGCGTTCTCTGCGGCCTGGGTATCGGCATCGTGTATACCGCCGTAATGCCTTCGGTGATAGCGTGGTTCCCCGACAAACGCGCTTCGGTTTCCGGCGTGCTTATGATGGGTTTTGGTATCAGCAGTCTTGTGTTGGGTTCAATCACGGGAAGGCTGTTGAACGCAATGGATTGGAGCGTTGTGTATCGCGGGCTGGGAGTATGCGGCTTTATAATATTTGCGGCCGGCTCCATGCTGATTAAACCTCCGCCGCCGGATATGGCGCACCCTCCCGACTCATCTCAAACGGGCGATTCATTTACAGCGGCGGAAATGATTAGAAAATCTTCTTTCTGGCGGTTATATATTTATCTGATCCTGGTAGTCTCGGTTGGTTCATGCGCTATTAGCTTTGCCAAGGATATCGCCGTTTCCGCCGGTACGGGTGAAGCTCCTGCAATTTTTTTGACAGGCGCGCTTTCAGTATGTAACGGGCTTGGACGCATATCCTCCGGCATTCTGTTCGACAGGATAGGCAGCAAAAAAACCATGCGTCTGACAAACGCCTCCGCAATTATGGCAACCGTTTTACTATTGCTTGCAAGTCCGGCCGGAGGAGTCGTGCTCACAGTGTTTGGGTTGTCTCTCGCCGGATTATCATACGGTCTTATGACACCGTTTTCAGCGGGTCTTGTAGGCAAGCTGTTCGGCCGGAAAAACTTCGCCGCAAATTTCAGTATAGTAAACACAATGATGATCTTTTCTTCTTTTTCGGCAACGGTTGGCGGTTGGATTTACGAAGGAACAGGCAAATATACGGCAATGTTTGTCTTCCTGTTCGTCTTTGCTATTTCAGGGAGCGTTTTGGGAGAAACCCTGCACAAAGCCGGAAGTTAAAGGTTGACATAAACGTTAAAATGCGAATTGGGGGTAAAAAAGATGGCTACAGCCGTACTCATGCCTAAGGCGGGAATCTCGGTAGAGTCCTGTATAATAACCGAATGGCTTAAAAAGCCGGGAGATGCAGTGTCGCACGGGGAAGTATTGTTCTCGTACGAGACAGACAAGGCGAGCTTCGAGTGTGAGAGCACAGCGGAAGGGACATTACTCGAAGTTTTCTATCAGAACGGAGACGAGGTTCCCGTATTGGTAAACGTATGTGCAATAGGAAACTCAGGTGAAGATATCTCCGCGCTTAGACCGTCCGATACAGATAGATCAACGTCAGCTCCAACCGCTGCGCCTGCCAAAGCGGCCGCGCAAACAAAAGAGGGTATACCTGAGCTTACACAATCCGCACACTCAGATATACTCAAGATTTCACCGCGTGCGAGGGCTTTGGCGGAGAAGCGCCGCGTTGATATTTCGCAGGTCACGCCTACAGGCCCCTACGGCAGGATAATCGAGCGCGACATACAGGGCTTTGAGGGACAAGCCTCAGTGGAAGAGGTCGCGGCAATAGCTACTGAAACAACGGGGTCTTACGAGGATATCGCGTTCACTGGAATACGCCGGGCTATCTCGAAGAGCATGACTGCGTCGCTGCGGGATATTCCTCAATTAACGCACAATTTCAGCTTCGATGCCACATCTATGCTGGAGTTTCGGGCAAGAATCAAATCCGGCGTGGAAAAGCCGGGACTGCCGAATATAACACTTAACGACATGCTGCTCTTCGCGGTCTCGCGGCTTCTGCCCACATACCCGGACCTAAACGCTCACATGCTTGACTCCAACACTATACGGCGGTTCAAATCAGTCAACCTCGGCATGGCGACCGACACGCCGCGCGGCCTGCTTGTGCCGGTAATTAAAGACGCGAGCCGTCTGAGCCTTTCCCGGCTTGCCGCGGATGCCAAGAGACTTGCCGCCGCGGCGCAGGAGGGGACGCTTTCCCCGGACTACATGAGCGGAGGCACGTTTACGGTTACAAATCTGGGCAGCTTTGGCGTGGAGAGCTTCACGCCTGTTATAAACCCGCCGCAGACGGGCATTTTGGGAGTAAATACTATCGTAAAACGCATAAAAGAAGAAAACGGGAATATTTCGGTATACCCGGCCATGACACTTTCGCTTACATACGACCACCGTGCGATAGACGGCGCGCCCGTTTCCCGCTTTGGCAGGGAGCTTTGCGATATGCTGGCGAATTTTCCTCTGCTGTTGGCGGTGTGATGACAAAACACCACTGATTTGCAAAATAATGCAAGGGCGATGATAATATGAACAATTATGACTTATTGGTAATCGGCGGCGGACCGGGAGGGTATCTGGGGGCCGAAAGAGCCGCCAAGGCGGGGCTTAAGACCGCTGTAACAGAAAAGCGCTCGCTTGGCGGCGTGTGCCTGAACGAGGGCTGCATCCCATCCAAGGCGTTCCTGTACTCGGCAAAGGTGTACGAGTACGCGCTGCACGGGGAAAGCTACGGCGTGAGCGTTTCGGGTGCACAGATAGACCATAAAAGGGTAGTTGAGCGCAAAAACGGCGTGGTGAAGCGCCTGGTAGGAGGAGTCTCCGCTACGCTGAAGTCGCTGGGAGTGACCGTAATAAACGGCGAGGCGAAGATTCTCGGCAAGGACGCAGGTAATTTTATAGTAGCGGTTGGCGCTGAAAAATACATCGCAAAAAAACTGCTGATCGCTAGCGGCTCCGTGCCCGTGACGCCGCCGATCCCCGGAGTAAAGGAGGGCCTTGCGAGCGGCTTTGTCATCACTAACCGGGAAATACTTGACACTACTGAAATACCCGCAGAGCTTGTAGTTATCGGAGGCGGAGTTATAGGTCTCGAGATGGCGAGCTATTTTAATTCTGTCGGCAGCAAAGTCACCGTCATAGAAATGCTGGACAGGATAGCCGGCCCCACGGACGGCGAGATATCAAGCCTGCTTCTTAAAAGTTACAAGTCCAAGGGCGTCGAGTTCCTGCTGGGCCGCAAGGTGACTCGTATCGGCGCGGACAGCGTGACGTTTGAGACGAACGGCGCGGAAAAGACTGTCCGCGCCGGCAAGGTGCTGTTGTCGGTCGGCCGCAGGGCTTTTACGGAGGGGCTGGGGCTGGAGAATCTGGGGATTTATACCGAGCGCGGCAATATCGTCACTGACGAAAACCTGCGTACTAATATTTCCGGCGTATACGCGGCGGGAGATGTAAACGGAAAATCAATGCTTGCTCATACGGCGTACCGTGAGGCGGAGGCCGCCGTAAACCACATGCTCGGCATTAAAGACAGCATGAGCTACGCGGCGATCCCGTCGGTCATCTATACCAATCCCGAGGTCGCATGCGTTGGAGAGACGGAGGAGACCGCCAAGGCCAAAGGCTTGGATTACAGGGCCGTGAAGCTAAGTATGGCTTATTCAGGCAGATATCTTGCCGAAACCGACAAGCCCGAGGGCGTCGTTAAAATAATGGTAGACAAGCAATTCGGCTGCATTTTGGGCGTGCATATGCTTGGCAGCTACGCCAGCGAGGTCATATACGGCGCGGCGATGATGATAGAGACCGGAATGCGCGTCAAGGACGTTAAAAAGCTTGTGTTCCCGCATCCGACTGTCTGCGAGCTGCTCAGAGAAGTTATGTTTAATATATGATTTTAAGGGCGAACGCAGTTCGCTCCTGCTTAGGAGGAAACAAAATGCCAAAATCCCAGATGATCGACCCCCAAGCCACACGCAATTCCGGAGTTATACATTTCGACGATATCCCAGTCAACGCATACGATAAAACAATAAGCGACGAAAAGGGAAATTTCTCCGGCACGGAGCTTGTAAGGATATTCCGCGACATGAGCATCCTGCGCGAGTTTGAGTACATGCTCACGCAAATAAAGACGCAGGGCAATTACAACGGTATAGAACATACTTATCCGGGTCCCGCGCACCTTTCGCTGGGGCAGGAGGCCGCCGCAGTGGGGCAGGCGTATCTACTCACGCGCGACGACTTCACCTTTGGCAGCCACCGCAGCCACGGTGAAATTCTGGCGAAAGCTCTTAGCTGTATTGAAAAGCTAAGCGACGACGAGCTCATGCATACCATGCGGGACTTTTTAGACGGCAAAACTTTGAAGATAGTGGAAAAACTTAGAGGAAGCAAGGGCGGAAGCGTAAAGGACCTGGCCGTTGACTTCATCGTCTACGGCACTGTGGCGGAAATCTTCGCGCGGGAGACCGGCTTCCACTTAGGGCTTGGCGGGAGCATGCACGCTTTCTTCCTGCCGTTCGGCATATATCCAAACAACGCTATTGTTGGCGGCAGCGGACCCGTTGCTACGGGCGCGGCGCTTTATAAGAAATGCAATCTCAAAAAAGGCGTAGTAGTCTGCAACCTCGGAGACGGAAGCCTGGGCTGCGGGCCGGTGTGGGAGAGCTTTCATATCGCGGCGATGGACCAGCACAAAAAAACTGTGGGAGGACGGCAAAAACGGCGGCATGCCGATACTTTACCACTTCAACAACAATGGCTACGGCATGGGCGGCCAGACCCGGGGCGAGACGATGGGCTACGATATGCTGGCGCGTGTGGGCGCGGGTATAAACCCCGAACAGATGCACGCCGAGCGCATAGACGGCTACAACCCGCTGGCGGTGATCGACGCGTACCGGAGGAAGCTGGATATTCTCCGCAAGGGCGACGGCCCCGTGCTGCTGGACTGCATTACATACCGGCAGGTGGGCCACTCGACCTCGGACGCGAACGCCTACCGCGAAAAGGCCGAGATAGACGCATGGACGGCGGCCGACCCGATGATTACTTTCCGCGCAGCACTGGTAGACGCAAAGGTGTCGGAGGATTCCGTGTTTGAGGAAATACTCGCGAACACCCGCGAGCTCGTCACCGGTATGGTTCGTGCGGCGGCGGATACGGAGATTTCGCCGTATATTTCCCTTCAAAAAACGCCGCGGCTCATAGAGGAGCTGATGTTTTCCAACGAAAAGGTAAAGAGTTTTGGCGACGCCGAGCCATCGGTGCTTGCGCCTAAGGCTGAATGCAGCCGCGTGAAGCAGATCGCGGGGAAAGAACGGTTCGCATATAAAGACGGCAAGCCCGTCTCTAAGATCAAAGCCTACAACTACCGCGATGCGCTGTTCGAGCCGATTATCGACAAATATTACGAGGACTCCACGCTTATCTCATACGGCGAGGACGTCCGTGACTGGGGCGGGGCGTTTGCCGTATATCGCGGTTTAAATGAGGTCATCCCATACTCCCGTCTGTTTAACGCGCCAATCTCCGAGGCGGGTATAGTCGGCAGCGCCGTAGGTTACGCACTGTGCGGCGGCCGCGTTATCGTCGAATTGATGTACGCGGACTTCATGGGCCGTGCGGGTGACGAGATATTCAACCAGATGGCCAAGTGGCAGGCCATGAGCGCGGGAATACTAAAGCTGCCTATGGTACTCCGCGTCTCTGTGGGTTCAAAATACGGCGCGCAGCACAGCCAGGACTGGGTCGCGCTTGCGGCGCACGTGCCGGGCTTAAAGGTTTGCTTCCCCGCCACCCCGTGGGAGGCCAAGGGCCTGATGACCACCGCCCTAAACGGCACCGATCCGGTGGTGTTCTTCGAGAGCCAGCGCCTCTACGACGCGGCCGAGGAATTCCACGCTGGAGGCGTGCCCACGGAAAGCTACGAGATTGAGTTTGGCGACGTCAACATAATACGCGACGGCAAGGATTTGACGATTCTCACCGTGGGCGCGACTCTGTACAAGGCGGTCAAGGCCGCCGATATCCTAAAGGAGAAACACGGCATAGACGCCGGGATTATTAACCTGCATTCGATCGTTCCGCTAAACTATGAGAAAATAATCGAAAGCGTTAAAAAGACAGGCAAAGTCCTTTTGACCTCCGATGCCTGTGCGAGGGGAACGTTTCTCAACGACATCGCCCGCAATATCACGGAGTTTGCGTTCGACTATCTGGACGCGCCGCCCGTGGTCGTGGGCGCACAAAACTGGATAACCCCGCCATTTGAGTTTGACACCGATTTCTTTCCTCAGGAGAGTTGGATTCTGGACGCCATAAACGAGAAAATCGTCCCGCTTAAGGGCCATGTCGCGACTGTCAGCAGTTTCACACCCGTGGAGCAGGCGAGAAGGGCGAAAGCGGGAGTGTGAGCGTGACAAACGCACAAAATGGAACGACACACAGACGGCAAAATGATTCCGGTTTCAGATAAGTGATTGAACATTATATCATCTCCGAAAATTATTTTAGAAATCCTCTTTTTAATTTCATTTTATCACATAATACGCCAAAATACCACAAAATTAGAAGCCCGCCATGAAAAGCTCTGGCGGGCTTAGAGTGCTTTTTAAACAGTATCCAATTTTAAACTGTTCAGGGAGCGGTATATTCTCAATATGTTTAAGTCGGCAACAGGCGGCATGCCTCTGTACAGCGTGTGATATCCGCGTCGCAAGGCAGGGCCGGAATTGCCCCATAAGCCGATGCTGTAAGCGCTCCGGCCGCGTTGCCGTAATCTGAGGCAGTACGCAGTTGATTTAATGACAAATCGTCAAGCTCACACATGTCCAGCAGCTTGGATAAAACCGCCCCCAAAAAAGAATCACCGGCGCCTGTCGTATCCACGACCCGGGTGTCGTATGTGGGGCTGCGGAACACTTCGTTACAGTAAGAGGTAATGCACCCCCTTGGACCCAGCGTCACAAATACCAAACGGGGTCCCAGTCCGTTCAGATCCAAGGCGGCTTTTTCCAAATCGTTTACGCCTGTAACCATAACAGCTTCGTCTTCGGACACCTTTAAAATATCGCAAAGAGCAATCCCTTCCCGCATCCAATGCGCGGCCTCATCTTCACTGTTCCAAAGCAGAGCACGGTAGTTTGGGTCGAACGATATTGTTTTCCCCAGCTTTTTTGCGTAACGGGCGGCCTGCATCGTGGACGAGCGCATGGGATCCTTGCTGAGAGAGACGCCGCCAAAATGGAAGCAACGGCAGGCGTCTATCAGCTCATATCGAATGTCCTTTGGCTCAAAAAGCTGATCTGCGCCGGGATGGCGATAAAACGTAAAGCTCCTGTCACCCTCAGGGCCAATATGAACAAAGGCCAGGGTGGTGGGGCTTGATTTTGAAACACACAACCCGCTTGTGTCGATCCCCAGCCCGTTCAGAGCATCGCGCAGATAATTCCCAAAGGAATCTTCTCCCACCATACCCATGAAAGCGGCCGATTTATTTAACCGGCGCGTCTGCGCCAACACGTTTGCCGGAGCGCCGCCCGGGTGGGCGACATAGCTTTTGGGGGAGTCTCCGGGCGAAAAGTCAATAAGCAATTCCCCAATTGCCGCAATATCCACACCGAGCCTCCTCATCATTTGTGTTCAGCGGGGCTGTTCTGCGTGCAAGACCGGCGATTCACCAAATGCCAAGCTTGGCGTAAATATCGTCGCAGGCCACTTGAACGGCACCATATACGCAGGTTTTGTTGCCTTGAGTGGACAGTTCGATCAATGGGGGCTTTATGCAGTAAGACTGCACGTAATCTTGCACAATTTCGCGCACCATTTCGCCGAGCGGCATAATATCCCCGCCCAGCACGACGATCTGCGGGTCGATCACACTCGTCAAATTAACGATCATTTGTCCCAAATACCCGCAGCTGTCCCGGATAACCTCCAGATACTTCTCGTTGCCGTCGGCCGCAAGTTGGTAGATCCGCTCCAGGTAAGGAATCTCCTCAGAGCTGTCAAAATCGTCAGGCAGGGTTCCCAGACGGCGCAGAATCGCCTGTATGCCGATATGCATTTCCAGCGCCCCATGGCCTTCCTTGTCCCTGGGGGGCGAGTTTTTCTCCGGCATCATGAAGCCAACTTCTCCGGCCGCTCCATTGCTTCCGCGATACAAATGCCCGTTCAGTATCAGCCCTACGCCTATGCCGGCCTTCACATTCAAAAACACAATGTCCTTGTAGGCCTTGGCGCAGCCAATTTTGCGTTCACACACCACCGCCAGATTGCGCGCGTTTTCAATGTGAACGCTCTTCGCTCCCAGCTGCTCCAAAAGCCTGCTCTCCAACGGATACCGCCACCAATTCGCGATATCCGGCGCGTTCACGATACAACCATCCGGCCCGGGGATCACCATTCCGGCCACTCCGACGCACACGTTCAAAATCTTTTCTCGCGCCACCAGGTTACGCTCCAATAGCTCAAAGTACCCGGATGTGATTTGCTTCAAAGTGCGGGCGCCTCCAGATTTCGCCTTGGTCGGCGCTTCGGCGGTGTCGAGGATATACCCGCTCACATCTGCCAGCGTTAATTGGATCATGCTTTCTCCGACGTCAATGCCCACAACATAACCGATGGCGCCGTTAAAGGACAGGATATTCGGAGGGCTTCCCCGATCCTTGGTTTGGGCGAGGCCATCCTCTCGAATAAGATTCTCCGCGAGCAGCGCGTTTGTGATACGCGTGACAGTGGGCGCGCTGAGACCCGTTATTCGCGCGATTTCAGCACGCGAATTCGGCCCCTGCAGCAACAGGACCTTCAATATCTCGCTGCGGTTTAAAGCCTTGACCGGCGTATTCCCCTTTAGCTGACTGCCTCGACTATTCAAAGATTGCAAATACTCAACCCTGTCCATTTGTTATCCACCCTGTCATCTGTATTGCAGTCAAGGAAATCAAAGTTCACCGGCCGGCATTGCGCTGCCGGGCGCGTGAGCAGAGATTATCCTTTACTTCCTTTGTTGTAATGCGGAAGATGTTCCCACTTGGGATTGCCGCCGCGCAGGCTCCGCTCGGCATCTTTGTCAAGCAGTAGGCTGTAGCTTTCAGGTCTCCGGTAATAGGGATATATATCCCGCAACTTATCAAGACGGGTCTTGATACGGTCAAGATCCACAGTCGCCACCGCGACTCCCTCCTGATAATCACGCACGCGGGCTATGTAGCTGCGCAGGTCAATAATCCCGCTTCCGCCGTTGTAGCGGTCCAGTTCGAAGTATTTACCTTCGCCGAATGGATTGGCCTGCACTACAAAGCCCTCACACATCAGCGCTGCGGCAATGCCGTAGTTCGCGATAGTGTCGTGTGCGTCAATCGGCCAGCTAAGAGGCCAGAAGATTATCTCACAGCCCTTAAGCCCCATGATCCTGGCCACTTCCAGCGCGATAATATCCACGTCGATAATCACGCCGATTTTGCCGACCTCAGTGTCAAATACATTATAATCCGGAGGACCTACCACCACATCGTGATAAATTTCATCCTTGACGGGCGCGCTCTCCAAATTGGCCTTGCGCACCTTGGCCAGCAGGTTGCCGTTCGGCTCAAAAATAGGGGCGGAGTTGTAAATGACCCCGTGATCCCGCTCATAAATTGCGCCCGCCACCAGATAGATTTTATGTTTTTTCGCGCATTCGGACAACCGGGTCAGATATTCGTCCCCGTCTTCGACCAAAAAGCTTTGGAACTCCTCTTTGATGCGCGAACGCTCCGGCGAATGGGAAAGCCATGCTTCGGGCAAACAGACCGCCTGGGCTCCCCGACTCACCGCAGTCTTCACAAACGCCAGGGCGTTTTCCAAGTTTTTTTGCTTGTCGTTTGTGCGCTCAATCTGCACAGCCGCCAAAGTAACTTCTCTCATAGCTGCCTCCCAGTATTATACAAAATTTTTCATAAAAAGTAAAGCTGAAGTTGGGCGGACGAACCGCATAGCTATTCCGGACGCAGACCTACGGGCGCAACAGAAGATCCTCTGCACCGTCGAAAAAAAAACGCGCCGCGATATCCACCGCCATTCTGAATACCCGCAGGGTAGACTGCACCGTGTTTGTGCCCGCGTGCGGGGAAAGAATAACATTGTCCAGTTTTAACAGCGGGCTGTCGGACGGAAGCGGCTCCTCGCCGAAAACATCAAGCCCCGCGCCGGCGATCCGGGATTCCGTTAGCATATCGTACAGGGCGTTTTCGTCCACGATCTTTCCTCGAGCCGTGTTGACCAGAACCGCATCCGGTTTCATCAATCCCAAAAGCTCCCGGTCAAGCAAATGGTGAGTCTGCTGGTTGTAGGCGACGTGAACGCTCACCACATCCGCAGTCTTAAGCAAAGTTTTCAACGCAACGTATTCGGCGCCGAGTTCCCGGGCCAGTGATTCCTCCCGGCGGGCATAAATGATGACCCTGCACCCCAATGCCGTCAGCATTTTGGCAAGAGCTTTGCCGATCGCGCCAAAACCTACTAAGCCCACTGTTGCGGAGCCTACCGTCTCGCCGACCATTATCTGCGCAGACCATTCTTCCATATTACGGATGATGCGCTCGTTCTGAGGGAAACGGCGGCGGCAGCCAAGGATCAGCGCCAGCGCAAGCTCTGCCACCCCCTGGGTATTGGCGCCCGGCGTGCGCGCCACGGCGACACTGTTGCGCCTGGCCGCTTCTAAATCAATATGGTCGTATCCGGCGCCAAAGCTGATCAGAAGCTTGTCTTTTCCCCGCACGGCAGCGAACTCGGCTTCCCCGAGCGGTACGGTGTCGGCCAATACGGCGTCGCCGTCTGTCAGAGCGGCGGCGATGGCCTCGATATCCTTTGGGGAGTTTTCGCTGGCGGGCGCCCATTCATAGCCAAGCCCCTTTTGGGCGGCGTATTCCGCCATTTGCCCGCTGAGAGCCCTGAACTCAGTCGTGTGGGCGCCGTAAGTATTGATGATTTTTTTCATTAAAACGGTCATTCCTTTCGCGATGCCCGGACGCTCATCAGTGCGCTCAAATCGCCGATGTTGAGAGCCTGATTTACGATGGGCGCGTTCACGCTTTTAGCGGTTTTGGATGTTTTAATTTCATAAAATTTACGCGAAAACCCGTGAGCTCCAATTTCGGAGAGAGAGAGCAGGCCCGAGCGCAATAACACCCAGCGTCCAATTTTTAGCGTGGGTACCTGGTACTGTTTCGCCGTGTAGCCGAGCTCGTGCACTTCCAGGAAGTGATAAAACTCATGGGACAATATAAGATCTTCGGCTTCACTGAGGGAAAGTTGATTTTCATCGGCCCACTTCTCGATCGATCCCGTATATAACACGATCTTGCCCTCGCGGGAATAATACTCGCTGAAAAACCGCGCGCGCCCCACTATTTGATCTTTATGAACTCTTTCTATCGTAAGGCCGCTACGCTCGGCGATTTGCAAGATACTCTTTTCCATGCCGTGGCGTTCAAGAGTTTCCATGGCGGCCCGCACACCGGTGTCCCAAGCTTTGTCGGCGATTGACACCCTGTCTTGTGGCGGTATTTTTTCATACTGGAGGTCGCGCGTCAGTTCCTCGCGGGAAAGCACTTTATCTGGGAAAGGAAAAACTCTCATATTCAGTCTCCTGTTCTCAAACGGCTTATCCCCGTTTGTTTTCACTGGTCAGCGTGCATATCATGATCAAATCCTCGTCGCCGTCCGCGCCAGCCAGTTCCGCGTCGCACAGCACGCGCATCTGCTCGGGCTTTTGCATTCCCTCAAGCGGAATGATGCGCTTGCCGCGGGTAATGTAGATATTTGGGATTTCTACGCCGCCATCGCCGTTGATAGTATATTCGCTGATCAAGTGCTGTAATAGCTGCTTTTGATGCTTGGCCTTGCACTGGTGTATATGGGCGTTGGTGCGTTGCAAGCGGATGACGCCCAGACGATCCACCAGCCTGACGGGATGAGTCGTTTTTTTAAAAATACCCAACCGTTTCGTCACAATATCGGTGGAAATAGCCAGATAGCCGGGCGTTTCTGCCTCCGCTTTTACATGATCAACAGTCACCTGGAGGCTGTCTGCCGCGATTTTAAGCAGTTCTTCCTCGGATTTTTCCGCCTCTTTAAGGTCACGGGTCCGCAGTTCAGTCGCGCCGATAGCTACAGCCCGCAGCTTGTTGGCGGCACTCTCCACCGTCACCTGCACTTCGACAGTTTCAGGCGCCGCGCCGGACTGCACAGCCATCATCATGGCCTCGTTGCGAATCGCCAGTATATCCGCCTCAGAGGGCTTGATAACAAGGCGTTCCACCATTTCCCGCACCATAGCCAGCGACACGCCGATAGGGGAGATGACCGGGGCGTTTTTTGCGATTTTATGCGAACAGCTAAAGGTCCTTGCCAGATGAGGCGTCACGACCGACGCCCCGCCTCCTCCGCCCACCAGGGTAATCGTCTCAGGATTCAAGCCGTAATCCTCTAGAAGGCTTCTTACCACATGGCCGTTTTTAGCGGCGGCAAATGTCAGCGCCTGCAGGGCGGCGTCCTCCACCGAAAGGCTCATGGCGTCCGCCAGTGGTTTCCATGCTTTTCGAGCAGCCGCGACGCTGCCGGCGGCGTAGTCGCCGGGGGGGACAAAGCCCGCAATATTGGCAGCCCCGGAGAGTGTGAGGGCGTATCGCTTTTGATTGGCGCACTCCACGTATCCGTATTCAGGGTCGCCTTCCAGCGGATGGATTCCTTTTAGTATCGGATCCACGATGTCCGCTTCGTTGGCATATACCTCGTAGTCCAAACGGGCGATATGTGCGCTTCGAGGCCCCACGTCCACTGCCTTGCCGCCGCTAAGCTCGATCATACTGCCGCCGCCGATCCCAACCGTGCGGACGTCCAGCGAGTTGAGATAGGTTTTATGCCCGCCTACCTCGGCGTATTTGATCATGACATTGCCGTCCCGTACGCAGGAAATATCAGTGCTGGTTCCGCCCACTTCCAGAAAGATGCCGTCGGTGAGCTGTTCATACATCAACGCCCCGGCCACACCGGCAGCCGGGCCGGAGAGGATTGTCAAAATCGGGCGCTTGCGCACTTCATCCACAGTCATGACACCGCCGTCGCAGCGCATTACCATCAGTGAAGCGGTGATCTTCGCGTTTTGGATGCTTTCCTCAGTCATGTTGGCCGTTTCCAGCATTTTTGGCAAAATGCTGGCGTTTACTACTGCGGTTCTGGTGCGCACCTTTAATCCGTACAATTTGGAAATATCGCTGCCCGCCGTGGCCGGGATCCCTTTGTCACCGCTCAGCTCTACGATCCGGTTCTCATTTTCAGGATTGTCGACGCTAAACGCTTCTGTGGCTACAAGCGACTGCGCTCCCTGTTCAGTTACTCCGCCGATAGCCGCTTGAATATCCTCATCAAGGGTTTTGGAATCGCTGTTGATGAAAGCAAATTGAGTTTTTAAGAATTTGCCTTTAGCCAGCTCGATATTGCCGATATTGGTATCGCTCTTTGCTTTAACGCCTTCAATACCCCGGCCGAGCGCGATAATGCCCACCGTGGCAACGTCGCCTTCCAACAGGGCGTTCGTGGCCTGTGTCGTGCCATGGGCAATGAATGATACATCGCTTGCGGTAATGCTGTGTTCCTGCATGATCTTCCGGAGAGCCTGCACGATCCCGGCGGCGACGCCCTCATTTGCGGAGTGTGTTGTTGGGATTTTTATAGAGCCGATCAATTCAAAGCTGTTTTCATCAATGGCAACTGCGTCGGTGAATGTTCCTCCGACGTCGATCCCGATTCTTACCGCCATATCGCGTCTCCTTGCGTTCATACTTTTTTTGCGGCTCCGCGAAACGAACACTGCGGAAATACACGGCAGCGTGCATTCGCGGAGCCATGCCCTGATTACATGTACATAAAAGTAACAATAGTCAGCGCAACTGCCTGAACGACCCAGTTGGGAATGAACACCTTGTTTGCGACGGTTACAGGGTCGGAACCCACGAAATTAGACGACCAAACCGTGACCGTACCGGTTGGACACGCCTCGTTGGACCAGCGCATCTGTGTGAGGAACAACGCCGCCAGCGCGGTGGCCGGAAGGCTGCCGGCTGTGAGCATGACCGCCATAAGCCCGGAACCCAGGCCATATATGCTGAGCGGTCCCCGGTACAGATTCAGCGGCGCCAGCACTACCATGAATACCGCCATAGCTATTGCTCCCGAAGGTATTATCCGGCTTATTATTGGCAGTAGCGCGTCCTGCGTTCCCTGAAAAGTCATGGCTCTCAACACCATGCCAATGCCTATGCAGATGGCAAGCGGCGGGCCGGCGTCTTTGGTGCCGTCATAAAACGATGTGGTAAGCATGTTCACATATTTCTTGTAATTGCCGTCAAAGGTCATCGCTATGATCCATATCACACCGATATAGAAACACGCGAGAGGCGCAATGTTGAAGAAGTATGTAAGCACAACAATAACAATGGGCGTAAGACACGCCAATAAGCCGCGGATGCCCTTTACTGTTTTTTGGGTCTCGTAAAGCGGTTCTTCAGAAGATTCTGTCACCTCTGCCGCAAAGGCGAATTTCCTGGCGTCCTTGCGGAACACCGTCCACATCTGCCACCCCAGAAGCATGCTACCCGTTATCATAATAACTATTCCGGCCCCTATAAGATCCCTTGGCTCGTTTCCCGTAATCGCCAGAATCGGCGCCATGTTCGGTACATTGATGCCAAACCCGATAGCCATCGTTGATAGGAAGAAATTTGCCGCCTTTACGGGAGGTACGCCAATAGACAGCAGGATCGGCAGAACAATTGTTCCCACCATCATTGCCGCTCCTGTTCCGAACAGGGACGTAAATATGAAGATGCATGCGATTAACAGCAGGGTCGTGATAATAACTGGTTTGTCGCCGCCAAGCTCGGCAGCCTTTTTGATTATTGTGTTGGTTACGCCGGTGTTGTACATCACCTGGGACAGCCAGCACGCCACCAATATTAGGAATACCGTACCCTGTAAATAGGAGGTACCGCCCACCACAACTGTATCGATGATGCTGGTTTCGCCCATAAATGGCATCCTGGCCAGAACAGCAATTACGATGGCCATCATCGGCAGCGCGTACATGGCCGGAATCTTTCTGAAAGCGATCAATGCTGCAAACACAAGAAAAGTGATTATAACAAGAATACCAATAACCACAGTATTCACCCCTCCTTCAAATCGTATCGGTTTATAGGCGTATTTGGTAAAAATCAGTCAATCGCCGCAATGACTTCCATTTCCAACATGCATTGCTTACCGTTGTGAACAAATATATCTCCATTATGCGAACTGCGGGCAGGATAATCGCCCTCGGGGAAATAGGTTATATATACCTTATTGAATTCATCGAAATTTTTGGACCACTCGTATCCGTATACGGTGACCCGCAGCACGTGGTCAAAATCTGTACCGGCCGCTTCCAAAAGGTATTTCAGGTTTTCCATTGTCTGTTTTGTCTGTTCCTCCATTGTGTCGCCTTTGATCTCGCAGTTCTGATCATACGGCACCACCGTGGTGAAAAACAAGTTTCCCCACTTCAGAGCCTGGGCATAGCTGCTTGATGCAGGAGCCGCTTTGTCGGAATGGATCTGGATTCTGGCGCTCAATAGACTTACCTCCTTTTTGACGTTGTTGTTTTGGTTTTTATACGTTGCCTGCGGACGCTTGTTTTTGTTTGCGATTCCTCCTTACTGCGTGCAGGCATCCCATGCAATAAATAATTTCTAACAGTTAGTAAATATTGATATTATTATATTATCCGTCTCCCGGTATTGTCAATTAGCAATATTAAATAAAAATATTTGCGACTCTTTGGGAGTTCCAATAGTAAAACCAGAGACCATCTTCACAGACAGCCTCCAGTTTTAACTTAAAATAACATGGTAGATATGCTATACTTTGTTATGGCATATCATGACTAAAAACTTGAATGTTAATAAGGCGTTGCTTGCGGCAATGGGATGTCACTCATATAATGGTGATAATTAGGCTATCCTTAAAAAGTCTAAAACCGCTTTCCCTGTACGATTTTGGACAGACGGCGGGAATGGAACTCGACCCTGAAAACAGATGGGTGAAGATGGCTCATAAAGTTGACTGGGGCAAAATAGAGGATAAATATGTCGGGTTGTACTGCGCCGGCGAACATCACATATCCGCTGGACGTCAAACTGTGTAATGAAGCGCGGGAAAAGACCGAAGCGATGGTGGAAGCCATGCATGAGCGCGGCGACGGCGAGAAACCGAGGCTGGATAAGCAGAAAGCGTGGCGCGAGTATTTGAAAGTGGCGAAATCGAAAAAAAGCACGGGAAACGCACTGCGAAAAGCCTCAAGAAACAGCTATCATACATCCGGCGCAACATCGGGTATATCGACAAACTGATGAAGAATTACGATAAGCTGTCGCCAATGGCATATTTATACACTTTCTGGGACACTACTCATCGGTCGGACGCCGCAGGCGTTAACAAAGTCAAAGAGAAAGGGCTGACGCTCAGGATTTCCATAATCCTTATGCGTCAGCCCCTTTTGCCTATTTTCTGCGCAATCTCTCGTATTTGTTTTTTGTGGCAAGCCCGCCGCGAATGTGCCGTTCAGATTTATTCTGTTCAAGCACGGACTTTACCTGTTTGTATAAAGCCTCGTTCAGCGTCTTCAGCCGCTCTGAAACGTCCTTATGTACAGTCGACTTGCTTATATTAAACTTTTTTGCCGTTTGTCTTACCGTCGCGTTGTTTTCTATAATGTGCTGAGCCAGATGAACGGCTCTCTCCTCGGGCAATCCTTTCAAACACAAACCCTCCCTCAAGCTGATTATGCTTATATATATGCGGGAGAGGGCTGTATATATGTTTAATACTGATTTTACATCATGTCATTCAGAAACGGTCTCCTGTTCGCCGCCAGTGAACAGGGACTCGATACTTTCGGCGGCGGCTTTTGCAAAGCGTTCAATTTGGCCGATATCCGACGCATTTTCATACTCCAAAGGGTTACTCATGTATCCAAGCTCAAGTAAAACGGCGGGGCAGCGCGGGTTTAGCGTGACACGGTAGTAAGACTCCTCTACAAATCTTTCGTCACGGCCGAGAGGCACGGTAAGTCCCGTAAAAAGGCTTTCTGCCAGAGGCAGCGACATGGGCGTGTGGTAATACGCTTCTACGCCGTCAATTTCGTTTGCGTCCATATCCTCGCGTATGCTGTTGTGATGGATCGAGATAAAAATATCCGCGTCAGCCAGCGCAGGGAACATCAGCCGCTCGTCCAGACTCATGTACTCGTCGCCGCTCCTGGTGAGGATCACCTCGGCACCGCGAGCCGCAAGCTCGTCTCTGAGCGCGAAGGAGTGCGCGAGGTTTATATCCTTTTCAAGAGGGCCTTTAGAACCCGCGACCCCCGACGCTCCGGGTTCACTGCCGCCGTGGCCGGGGTCGAGAACTACTCTTACCCCCTCAAGCGAGCCGGTTTCGGGCCGATAAAAGAAAGTGAGAACGGTCGCCTTGCCGGCATAGTCAACGCTGTAGCCCCAAATAGCTGATTTAAGCGTGAATTCAAAGTTGATAAGATTACCCGCGCTGATCGCTTCGACGCCGGAAATAAGCCGGCTTTCCGCAACTAAGGGCGTCGCCTCGCCGTATGTGTTGAACAGCGTGAAAGAAAAGCTTTCGTCGCTCAATTCTGTATGGTACGCCGGCTTTTCCGTACCGTAAAAAACATAGCGCTCGCTCTTCTCGTCATAATTACCTTGAACGTCCAAAAGCCGGTTGGATAAATCGACCTCTCCCGTTAGAGGCCTGACGGACTCCTTGCTTACGAACCCGCCGCTCGCGAGCTCGACATAGCCGTTGCCTTCGGAGACCACATAATCCACGGCGCCGCGCTTGAGCTTTTCATCTCGGAAGGTAAGCTCGCCGAAGGTGTTGTCTGGATAGCAGAAAGCCATGTATCTTTCCATCTGTACCGCGTAGCGGCTTTCACCGCCGAAAACATACACGTCGCCCGAAGATTCGTAGTTTTTGCTTTCGCCTTCGTAATCAAGTATATATGTGACCTTTCCGGCGTTTTCGGTGAGCGCGGGGTCAAAGCTTTCTTCTGGTATGCGTATGCTTCCCGTAAAGAATGCGGGTACTCCGGACTCCGCGTTTTCCTCGTCCTGCTTTAACTCGACGGACTCCCCGGCGAACTCCGCGGTGACGGCAGCCCCGGCCGGCGCTATGCAGCCAAGCTCAAGCTCCCCGCCGGTCCCGGCTCCCGCGAAATACTCGGGGACCATTGAATCTTGTCTTATCTCAGAAAAGTGCAGAGTCTCGGTCTCGTGTTCATGTCGGATTATCGTTACGGTCTCAGTTACGTCGTTTTGGCTAAATTCATAGGTGTTTTCGCCCTCAAGAAGCTCGGCAAGTACGCCGAAAAGGCCGCTTTCGCCCTGCCGCTCAAGCTCCTCGCCCTCAAAAAACACCGGGATTTCGGGGTCGGAGACTCCGGTGATAAAATAACTTTCGTACGCCGTTACAAGCTCGGAGGCCGGCCGCGTTACACCAAATTCCCGAGAGATGGAAAGCTCGGGAAAGTAGTCGCCGGCATCGGCTTCTGCCGACGCATAGGCTATAACTATCTTTTGAGGACGCAAAAGATCATGCGCCTCCGGATCCGGTGCGGGTCCGTCGGAAGAGCACCCGCACAGAAGAACCGCCGAAACGAGCATGACATACGCCGCCGTCTTAAGGAGCTTAGAGAACAAATTCCGTCTCCTCCAGTTTCTGGATCGGTTTAGGCCTTTTGGGTACGCGCTTTAGCGGGTCGTAGACAAAATGCCTGCATTTGTCGGCGGGGCCGACGACTCCGCGTCTTTCGCAAAGCCTTTTTTCCTCGTCAAGTATTTGCAGCATGCGCCCGCAGTATTTGCAGGCGGGTACGATATTCGCTCCAAACAGTTTTTCGCCGCTCATGAGTACCCCTCCGCATTTAGTTGTTAGAGAATAGTAGTAACGGCTGTTTATTGACATGATTATATCAGAATTTTCTGCAAAAATCTACATTCTGATAACATATTTACCTGAAACCACCCCGCCCTGCGGGCGCCCTCCACAGGAGGGGAATGGGATACCGCATTTTAATTCCCCGCCCTCGGCGGGGTGGCGCGTAGCGCCGGGTGGTAATTTATTGTAGTTAAATCATTGACACTGTTGCGCTCTTGCTTTACAATAAGCATGTCGCAGTCTATCCGGGTAAAAAAGGGGGGATTGTCATGGCCGAGATCACGAAGATAACAACGCCGATCGTGCCCAAGGAAAACCTTGCGCCAAAGCTCAAGCCGGTCACTGATCAGGCGTTTGAGCTGACCGACCCCACTAAGGTCCATAAAGGGGACAACGAAGGCAAGGCGGCCGAAAGACAGTCCGAGAACTTTAACCTCCTGCGGGAAAGCCTGGGCCGCCCGGCGCTCATTCCTCTGCTAAAGAACGCCGGAAACCTTACAGAGATTCTAAACAGGATAGGAATGCTTGTTGAGACCGGGCTTTCCGCTTCGGACGCCGCCAATGACGCCGCGGTAAAGGAGCTGCTCGACGCTGTTCTGCTTTCGCCCAATGAATTGCTGCCGGCGGTGATGGAGCAAGACAAGGCGACAGTGCTCTTCAAGGGCGAGGTCTTTGATATAATGCGCGACATTTTGGCGCGGTTCCCGGAAAACCTAAGAATAAAGAACGCGGTCGTCAATCTATTAAAGGCGTTCGACTTAAATGTCAACGCGCAGAATTCCTATAAGAACATTCTATACAGCTCTTACGGGATTTTAGACTACATGTTTTCCGGAGACAGAAGTCAGTTCGAAACTTATCTTAACAATTTGGCCGACATGCTCTTTCCGGCACCCCAGCCTGAGGCGGCTGCGCAGGAAAATCCGCAGGCCGCGCAGCAGGCAGGGAATACCGCTCAGGCGCAAGAGACGGCCGGAACCGCTCAGACACAGGAGACATCGGGAGCACCGCAGCCGCAACGCGCCGGAGAGACCCCGGCAAGCAGTCAGACGCAAAGTGCGCAGGCCGAAATGGACAAAACCCTTGCCAACGCAGTAAAAGGCCGGCAAAACGGCGAGCAAGAGGTAAAAAGCGCCCAGGCCTCACAACCGCCGGTCTCACAAAAAGAGGCTGTGGGGATACTTAAAAACAATCTTCTGCCTCTATTGGGCGAGATCGTCGTTAAATATTATCAGAACGCAAAGATACGCGACGCCGTAATGGTCGTAGTCCACAACATGGTGCGCGTAGACCAGGGTTCGGAAGAATCGCTCGAAGCCGCCGCGCAAAAGCTCACAAAGGAGCTTGGCGAGCTCGCTAATCTGCCCAAGGATTTTGCTAAACAGTTTGTAGATCTGGTAAAGCAGAGCGCGGCGGAGGCGCGCGCAATGCCCAACGACGTGGTAGAAAAGCTCACCGGCATCATCGAAAAGGCGTTGCTTGAACCCGGAGCAAACCCAGCCATACTGCGCCAGTCCGAGAATATGCTGATAAGCATGCTGCAAAATCAAAATTCACTCATGGACATACTGCATTTTATCCTGCCGCTGCAAACCCCGATGGGCCAGGCGTTCACAGAGTTTTATGTTGACCCTGAAACAGACGAGAGCGTCGGCGGCCGGGCACAGGGAAAGAGCCACAAGGTATTTATTTCAGTGGACTCGGAGGCTCACGGAAAATTTGAGCTCTGTTTTCTGGCCACGGGCAGCCAGGTGGATTTCAGCATGTGGTGCCCGGAGACTCTTGTAGACAGCCTTAAGGGTCTAAGGAGATATTTGGGGGATGTTATGCAATCGCACGGCTACACAATGCAGGGCTTTGCCATAGACAGAATGCGCGAGGAGCACAGCGTAGCCGAGGTGTTCCCCCGGCTGCTTGAAAAGAAGGTGGGTATGGATGTCACAATCTGAAAACGAGTTCCGCGACATGCGCGACATGAAAGCGGCGGCGCTTAAATATAACTCGGAGCAGGACGCCGCGCCTATCGTAGTGGCGGCGGGCACGGGATATATTGCCCAGCGCATTTTGGAGATAGCGGGCGAGTGCGGCGTAAAGATATATCACGACGACAGCGCGGCCACCTTACTCTCGAAGCTTGAGCTAGGTCAGGCGATACCGCCAGAGCTTTACCAGATGATCGTTGAGATATATCTTTCCGTGCTTTCTGCGGCGGACGCCGCAAAGCAGGCACAGGTAGGGATTAGAAAGAATTTAAAATAATTGAGACGCCACCCCCTTTTTTTCATATACTGGAAAAGGGGGTGGCGTTATGTCAGAATTAAGAAAAATTCCCTACGAGAGAGAAAAAGCCGTTGCCTACGCGAGAAGATGGGCGTTAAAACGCAATCCGCTGTACATAAGCTGCGCCGGGCTTGGCGGAGATTGCACTAATTTTGCCTCACAGTGCTTGCTTGCGGGTTCAGGCGTGCAAAACTACGCCAAAGATGACGGGTGGTATTATATTTCCGCGCGCGATCTTGCCTCGCCGTGGTCGTCGGTCAGCCGGTTTCATTGTTTTTTGACAGGCAACAAAGACGTTGGACCATACGCCGTCGAGACTTCAATGCAGAATTTGCAGCCAGGTGATATTATCCAGATTGTAACGTATCTGTACGATTTTCACCACACGCTTGTCGTGACGCAGACAGGCGCGCGACCCTCGCCGGAGAATATCCTTGTCTGCGCCCACACCTACGACAGCCTTGACCGCCCGCTCTGCAGCTACGACGTCTCCAAGGCAAGGTTTTTACACGTTGACGGAGTAAGAGTGTGATTGCAGGGACGACCGCCTCGGTCGTCCGAAAGCTGTGTAATACAGGTATTAACCGGACGGCCGAGGGCGACCGTCCCTACTTGAATTTTAAGCATATTCCTGCTACACTGGTAGGGATATGTTTTTTATTGGAAGGTGATTACTCATGTCGTTATTCCAAAAGAAACCGCAAAAAAAGTCCGTGCGGCCGGCGGCACCTGTAAAACCTGTTGAACCGGTCAAGCCAAAGAGGACCGAGGCGGAGCTCAGAGCCGAGGCTGCGAAGTGGGCTGCGAGGATATCGCAGAGCGCGGTAAGCAGGCCACAGCAAAACAAACCGGTAAAACCGCCTGCCACAAAGGAAGACAAGCTGCGGCAAATGACCCAAAATGACCCTGAAAAGGCCGCCGCGCTCATCCGTGAGATTTTCCTTAAAAACAAATAACAGACATTGGAGGATTACTGATGAACACAGACCGTGAAAAGGCGCTGGATACGCTTTACCGCTACAACGAAAGCCACTCGCTTCGCACCCACGCGCTGGCTGTGGAGGCCGTGATGCGTCACTTTGCGCGGCTATTCGGCGAGGATGAGGATTATTGGGGAGTCGTGGGGATACTGCACGACATAGATTACGAGCAGTTTCCGGAGGAACACTGCAAAAAAGCGCCGGAGCTGCTTCGTGAGGCTGGTTACGGCGAGGACATAATACACGCCGTGGTCTCCCACGGGTGGGGGATATGCGTGGACGTTGAGCCGACGCACAGGATGGAAAAGGTACTATACGCCACCGACGAGCTTACAGGCCTTATAACCGCTTGCGCCTATATGCGCCCCAGCAAAAGCGTGCTGGACATGGAGCTTTCTTCGGTAAAGAAAAAATACAAGCAAAAGTCTTTTGCTGCCGGAGTCTCCCGCGAGGTGGTTGAAAACGGCGCGAAGATGCTGGAGATGGAGCTTGACGACATCATTTTTGAGACGGTGCTCGGAATGCGCGAGGCGGCGGAAGCGCTGGGCTTAAAGGGGAACCTGTAGATATGGTAGAGACAGTCACCGATTTTTTGCAGAACCGCGTTTCTCCCGAGCTTGCCATATTTATAATCTCTATGCTGCCCATCTTTGAGCTGCGCGGCGGGCTTATTGCGGCGTCTATCCTAAATGTTCCGTGGGGGACCGCCGCAGTCGTTTGCATATTGGGTAACCTGCTGCCAATTCCGTTTATTTTGATGTTTGTGCGCGCGGTTCTAAATTGGATGATGAACACAAAGACTTTCAAAAAAATCGCAAAAAAATACGAGGCGAAAGGCGCCAAAGCCGCCGCCGAAATTTTAGAGAAATATCCCGCCCGCCTGATGTGGGCGCTGTATGTATTTGTCGCGATACCGCTGCCGATGACAGGCGCGTGGACCGGCTCGCTTGCGGCGTCGTTCTTGAATCTGCCAATGAAGCGGTCGTTCCCCGCTATAGCGGCGGGGGTCTGTACCGCGGCTGCCGTCATGCTTATTATTGCATATCTCGCGCCCTCGCTGCTGGGGTTTAAATAGGATTTACCGCCGTGCGGTTTTCGGGTTTTTCTTTAAAGCACAGCCTGTCTATTGCCGGCTTAAGATATTTTGAAAACAGCGCGAAGCACTTTCCGATCATAAATGCTGAGATAACAGTTCCCTCGCGGATTCCCGTCACGGCGCCAAGCCCGACAAAAGTTATAAGGCACGCCAGCGACACACCAAGGCAGTCAACGGTGATTTTTACATTGTGAAACGCAAGCCCCAGTTTTTCGGCAATGACCATAATCATACCTTCAGGCGGCATAGGGGCGATGTCGGCGCTCATGAAAACCACCAGTCCAAACGACATCATCACGATACTTACAGCCATTGCGGCAAGCTGGCCGATATAACTCTGCGGGATAAAATTCGTCAGCAGACTCTTAAAGAAGTTTACATACAGGCCAAAAATAAAGCTGCTTAAAAGCTGAAACGAAAGCCAGAGAAATTTAATTTTAGGATACTGTAAAACTATCTGGATCATTATAAACACTGCGAAAATAAATATGGTGCAGGTGCCGAGCCTGACGCCGCTGACAAGGCTAATAGAGTTTGCCATCGAGGTTATGGGCGACGCGCCAAGCTGTGACTGTACCGCCGTCACAGTACCGGCAGACGCTGTGGCCAGACCTGCCAGATAGATTGCGGTGCGGTAAATATGCCGTTTTTTAAGCATTGTTAAATTTTAACCCCCGAAATCATAAATAGTACGTTGTTGTCGATCATGACGTCGAGCCTGAAATACGGACGCAAAAGATTCAACAGCCCTTGAGCCGGCAGCATGGGGGAGATTATTCCCGCGCCGTCGCCGCTTTTGCCCTGTGCGTGCGAGATTGTCACGCGGCCGCCGGTCTTTAAAAGCTCCAGCATATGGTGCATGGCGGCCTTGGGATCGTCAAAGTGCGGGAATGTGTTTATAAAAAAAATATTGTCAAAGGCGAGTTCGCGAATCTCAAAAAAATCAGCGCAGACGAATTCCACCGACGGATGACTCAGCTTGCTCTGTGCAATGGCGATCATGTTTTCGGCAAAATCCGCCGCCAGCACAACCTGCGGCTCGTACTCAAGTATATAGTTTTCGAGCGCGCCCGTGCCGCAGCCGACGTCCAGCACGCAGCAGCCTTTTTTGAGATCGCTGAGGCGCAGGACGGTCTTGATTTTTTCGGGGTCGTGCGGCGACTTCGCGTCCCAGACCGCCGCTCGCTCGTTAAAGAATCTCTGGGCGTCCATTTAGTGCTCCCTGCGGTCGCATAGAAAATAAGAAATAGAAAATAGTAAAGCGACACATTGTCTAGTATACTGCAAAAGGATAGGACTGGCAATATGCAAATTAGAAAAATCAGCCAAGATGACGATTTTGACGAAATATCGTCAATTTACGCAAAAAGCTGGCAGACGGCGTACCGCGGGATAATTACGGACGATTATCTTGACAAGCTGGACAATGCTAATTGGAGCGTGGTCTTGAGGACAAGCTCATGGGTGACCCTCGTGCTTATTGAAGACGGTAAATATATTGGCACATCCTCGGTGTGCGCGGGCCGCGACGAGGATAAGCGGGACTGGGGCGAGATAATTTCGATCTATCTTTTGCCTGAATATATCGGACGCGGCTGCGGCGGTGCGCTGCTCGACGCGGCGGTCGCGGAGCTAAAAGCTATGGGTTTTAGCTTTGTCTATCTTTGGGTACTTGAGGAAAACGCGCGGGCGCGGGCTTTTTACGAGAAAAACGGCTTCACGCTTTCGCCGGACAGACACATTGACAATCACGGCGGCAAGGATCTGACTGTCGTTAGATATATTAAATTGGCTTGAGATTATCAATTTTACGAAATAACGGAGTATGCTTAAGATGTATGAGTTAGTGCGAATAACTGAAAACAGCTTTTATATTGACGCCCCGGCCAAAATAGGGCTTGTTAGACTGAACGGCAACAATATCTGTCTGATCGACAGCGGCAACGATAAGGACGCGGGACGAAAGATACGTCAGCTTCTGGATGCGAACCAGTGGACACTGACGGCGATCTACAATACCCATTCAAACGCCGATCATATCGGCGGCAACCAGTATTTGCAGCGGCAGACCGGCTGCAGGATATTCGCACCCGGAATAGAATGCGGCTTTACACGGTATCCTGTGCTTGAGCCGAGCTTTCTTTACGGCGGCTTTCCGCCAAAGGAGCTGCGGCACAAGTTCCTTATGGCGCAGGAAAGCGACGCGGAATATCTGACGGAGGCCGCTTTACCGGAGGGCTTTAAGATAATTCCTTTGCCTGGGCATTATTTTGACATGGTCGGATTCCGGACGCCCGACGGCGTAGTATACCTCGCTGATTGTCTTTCCAGCAAAGAGACCCTTAACAAATATCAAATCAGCTTTATCTATGACGTGGCGGCTTATATTAAAACGCTTGAGACGGTAAAAGCATTAAGCGCTAAAATGTTCGTGCCGTCTCACGCGGCGGCGGTGGAGGACATATCCGGGTTGGCGCAGCATAATATCGACAAGGTTTACGAAATAGCGGAAAAGCTCGTAGCAATTTGCAAAGAGCCGCTCTGCTTTGAAGAGATACTGCGCAGACTGTTCGAAAATTACGCGCTGACAATGGATTTTTCACAGTATGTACTTGTAGGCAGCACGGTCCGCTCTTATCTGGCGTGGTTAAAGGATACGAGCAGGCTTAGCGCGGTATTAGAAAATAACATGTTACTTTGGAGAAGCGGGAGGTAAAAGATAATGGACATGCCGATGCTGGGATTCGCATTTGACTGCGCTGACGCCGACGCCCTAGCGGATTTTTACGCGGAGATGCTGGGACTTAAAAAAACTCTCTCCGGCGGCGGATGGGCCGGGGTACACACGCCGCAGGGAATAGTACTCGCGTTTCAGACTGTTGAGCGCTACGAGCCGCCTGTCTGGCCGTGGCAAAGCGGAAAGCAGCAGCAGATGGCGCATATCGACTTTTACGTGGAGGATCTTGTGGTAGGGGAGGCGCACGCGATAAAATGCGGCGCTACAAAATCCGAAGAACAGTACTTCGACACCTCCACGGTGTTCTTTGACCCGGCGGGGCACCCGTTCTGCCTTTCGACGGTGAAGCAGTAATGGACGTCGCCGAGCTGTTTGCAATGCTCAGCGGCAAGGAAACCGCTGAGGCATATGACGCATTGAAGCGGCTGGAGGCCATTTCAGACGGGTCCGACGCCGTTTATCCGTATATTGACGATATGATAAGCATGCTTAAAAGCGAAAAATATGTGATCAGGGTGCGGGGGTTCCGGCTTCTCTGCATGCAGGCCAGATGGGATTCAAAAGGCAAAATAGACGAGGCCGCCGGGGAAATCCTGCGCGCCTTGGACAACGAAAAGCCCACGGCCGTAAGGCAGTATCTGCAATATCTTAAATATGTGGCGCAGCACAAAGCTCAGCTGCGGGAAACGGTTAAAAATGCCGCTCTGGCGGTGGATGTGACCGGTTTTAAGGATACCATGCGCCCGCTGATCGAAAAGGATATTCAGAATTTGGTTCAATATATCGACGAATTATGAGGAGGGCATAAAAATGAACAATATTCACGGACATTGCTTCTGCGGCGCGGTCGAGATTATCATTAAAGAGTACGGCAATTTTGTCTACACCTGCCACTGCGACGATTGCCGCAGAATGAACTCGGGACCGGTGCTGTCGATAGACCCCGGAACGAAAGCGAACGTTGATTTTTTGCGCGGAAAGGAAAAAATCGCGATTTTCCACGACGAAAATATTGAGCGCGGATTTTGCTCCGTTTGTGGGAGCACGCTGTTCTGGCACAACCCGGAAGACGACCATTACTGCATGAACGCGGAGCTGTTCGATGAGATCATAAAGAACGCGTCGTTTGAGCTTGAGCTGTTTTACGACATGAAGCCCTCATATTACTCCTTTGCGGGCGAACGCAAGAGGCTGGACAGGAGCTTTAAGGAAGTTTGAGGCAGTGAGGAAAATGGATTGGGTGAGTGTTTGCTTTATTGCGGGGCTTGCTA
>QMCE01000478.1_pt1 | contig 31360 bp, 26 predicted proteins | sample 1821851 | NCBI WGS metagenome assembly QMCE01 (sample SAMN09453174, study PRJNA476694) | Termite gut metagenome, whole genome shotgun sequencing project. | isolation source: worker | host: Odontotermes sp. | place: South Africa:Pretoria | collected 2016-01-28 | reverse complement strand
GCTTTAAAGGTAAGCATTCCTGCGGTTTTTACCAAATATTCATTCGATTATTTTTTCTGTAAATCAAATAATTAAATCAGTTTTGAACGAACTATTGTTAATAATAATTTTGACTGATGATTAAATTTTTCTTAATTTGTAATTTTCTTTCCTTTTTGCCGACTAATAGAGAAAAAGCAGATTTATGAACGACTCCAGCATCGAAAAAGCATTTATAGAACTGATTCAAAAAAACGAACGCCTTATTTACAAAGTCTGTTCCGTATATATTTCCGATGAATTTCCGATAGCAGACCTTTATCAAGAGGTGGTTTTCAATTTATGGAAGGGCTTTCCCAAGTTCCGCAACGAATGTTCGGTATCCACATGGATGTATCGTGTTGCGCTCAATACCTGCATTACAGGGATAAGAAAGGAGTTGAAGCGCCCGAAGCACGTTCCCATCCTTGAACTGAAAGAACTTTTGATTGAGCCGGAATCAATGGAAGAAAATATCCGCGAAATGTACAGATTGATCTATCAGCTTAAAACGTTGGAACGCGCTATTATTCTGCTTTACCTGGAAGAAAAATCTTATCAGGAAATTGCAGACATTACCGGATTAACAGTCAGCAATGTAGCTGTAAAATTGAGCCGTATCAAAGAAAAATTAAAGAAAATGTCGGAAAATTAAAAACAAGAAGATTATGGAATTAGAAGAATTAAAAAATATTTGGGTTTCGGTCGATGAACGGTTGAAAAAACAGGAAATATTGAAAGAACGTATTATCAAGGAAATGAATTATAAAAAAACAAATAAATCCTTAAATGTATTGCAATGGTCGGAATTTGCAGGAATCCTCTTCATGCTTGCCATCGTTTCTTTTATTGTATGGGCTTATGGAAAATTTGGAGGAAGATTAGCAATGTGGGATGCAGCGGTTATTTTTTCTTTCATTACCGGTATTCTCTATTTCCCTTTTCTTCTATATAAAGCATATCTTCTAATCAAAATTGACTTGTCGGGTAATCTGAAAAACAACTTGTTTTATATCAACAAGTTTGCTGTTTTTATTAAAAGAGAAAGATTAGCAGCTCAGATTTGGATACCCATTTACATTATTGCCCTAATTTTGATGATTATCGAAGCAAAAGTCAGTGTTTTTATATGGGTGTTTTTTATATGCTTACTTATTTTTAGTGCATTATTCTCTTACTGGTCTTATAAAAAAATTTATGATAAAAATATTCAATCTATAAAAAAAGGCTTAGACGAGCTGAAAGAATTAGAAGAAGAATGATTGAAAACCTTTTTTTATTATCTTTGCGAATTAAGCGAATGTCAAAATAAAATAACGTATGAAAATAGCATTAATAGGCTACGGAAAAATGGGTCAGACCATTGAAAGAATAGCAAAAGAGCGCGGACACGAGATTGTTTCCATTATTGATATAAATAATCTGGAGGATTTTAATTCCGGTGCGTTTAAAAGCGCGGATGTTGCCATCGAATTTACCCGTCCAGAAGTGGCACTGTCCAACATCCGCAATTGCTTCAAAGCTAATGTCCCTATTGTTTGCGGAACAACAGGCTGGCACGAACACATGCCGGAAATCAAGAAAGAGATAGAAGAAGGCGGTAAAACCCTGTTTTGGACATCCAACTTCAGCTTAGGGGCAAACATCTTTTTTGCCTTGAACAAATACTTAGCCCACTTAATGAATCGTTTTCCGGATTACAACGTGGAGATAACCGAAGTACACCACACCCAAAAATTGGATGCTCCGAGCGGAACGGCAATCACTCTCGCAGAGGGAATTTTCGAAAATCTGGAGAGAAAAAATAAATGGGTAAAAGAGACAGAAAAAAGCCCAAATGAATTGGCAATCAAATCAATCAGAGAAGGACAGGTACCCGGTATCCATACCATTCGCTATGAATCGGAAGTTGATTCTATTGAGATCACACATGATGCCAAAAGCCGGCAAGGGCTTGCGTTGGGTGCTGTAATCGCTGCGGAATTTACTGCCGGTAAAAAGGGCTTATTGGGAATGACGGATTTGTTGAAAATCTAAAATTAATATCGTTTTGTCAAACATTATTCTTAACAAAACAGGGTAAAGATGTTACATTTTTACAGACTTTATACAAAAGGTACAGACTGTAAATCTTGACGCAAAAGAATACAAAGAGGCAATATTTTCTTAAGAATTTGAAATTTTGAAATATATAAAATCAATGGAAAAAGTAGAAAAAAAAGGCTTCGCTCAACGAATCGGCGAAGCAGAAGTAAAACAATGGATAAAGTTTGCCGTAGCAACGCTTATTTGCATTGCCTCTACCATTTGGTCAGGTGCTCTGTGGATACTGCTATTCATCCCTGTTTTAGGCGATTTATATATAACCAAGTACATCCGTTGGGGCGCATGGAAACAGTCGAAGAATCCGGTTGTACGAACGGTGGCAGAATGGCTTGACGCAATCCTATTCGCATTGGTTGCCGTTTACTTGATTAATACATTCTTTTTCCAAAATTATAAAATCCCGACCTCTTCGCTGGAAAAATCGTTATTAGTCGGCGATTTCCTGTTTGTAAGTAAAATGAGCTACGGTTCAAGGGTTCCGATGACTCCGCTCTCGTTTCCGCTGACACAACACACGTTACCGGTATTAAACACAAAATCATACATTGAATGCCCGCAATGGGAATACAGACGGTTGAAAGGTTTTGGAGAAGTTAAGTTGCATGATATTGTGGTGTTTAACTTTCCTGCCGGAGATACGGTCGCCTTAAACAGGCAGGAGACCGACTATTACTCCCTGGTGCATGAACACGGAAGGGAAGCCGTTTGGAACAAACCGCAAAAATTTGGTAAAATTGTCGTCCGTCCGGTCGACCGCCGCGAAAACTATGTCAAAAGAGCCGTTGCTCTTCCGGGCGACACGTTGCAGATTATTGACGGCACCATTTTCTTGAACGGAAAGAAAGAAGCTGAAGTTCCGGGAGTGCAATACTGCTACTTAGTAGAGACATCAACCTATATTTCCGATAAAATATTTGAATCGCTGCAAGTAAGCAATGATGACCGGATGCTCATAAACAGCAACCCAAACAACTACCTTTGGGCAATGTTGCGTCATCTCTATCAACCAAACTCTTCAGGCAGATTCAATAATGTATACCGTATTCCCCTTACAGCGGAGGCATTGGAAAAACTGAAAAAAATCAAAAGTGTCGTTTCTATTAACCGGGAACCGGCTTCTGTTTTTGGCGGAAAAACATTCCCGCTTACAATGAATAACGGTTGGACAAGAGATAATTTCGGTCCGATATGGATGCCGGAAAAAGGAGTAACCGTAACAATTAACACAGATAATTTACCGTTATATGAGCAGATAATCAGGAATTACGAGCGAAATAAGCTGGAAGTCAAAGACGGCCGGATTTTTATCAACGATGTTCCGGCTACAGATTACACATTCAAAATGGATTACTACTGGATGATGGGCGACAATCGCCATAACTCGGCAGATTCACGCTATTGGGGGTTTGTTCCCGAAGACCATATTGTAGGAAAACCGGTTTTCATCTGGCTTTCGCTGGATAAAGACGGCAGCTGGTTCTCTTCCGTTCGCTGGAATCGTATTTTTAAATGGGTACATTAAACTTTTTAAAGAACGAAAAGTCTTATTTTTGAATTATATTTTTTAAAAGCAGAAAGGAAACGATCTTTGTTATAAAACAATAGGCCTCTTCGGGAAATTGAAAAAAGATTCCGGACTTTGCGTTTAAATGAATTGAGCGCAAGCGCTTTTCCTTATTAAACACAAAGTCGCGAAGTTCGCTAAGACGCAAAGTTTTTTATGATTTTTTCATTTTTCAAAGAAGTCGAATATAATTCAGACCTTTCTATCTTTAAAAAATATAGCTCAAACAGCTTCTTAAAAGGAACGAACAAACCGGTATTAATAAAAAAACAATCGGATGAAAAAGTTAATAGGCATATTTTTTCTCTTATCTGCCGCAGTTACTGCCAACGCAAATGAGATATACCTGAAAAACAACGTCTTTAAACATGGAGAAATAGCCAAGTTTAATCTCTACTTCAACTGGGGATTTATTTGGATCCACGCCGGCGATGTTGATTTTTCCGTTCAATCCAAAATAATGAATGGAAAAACGGTGTATTCTCTGAAAGTAGTCGGCTACACCACTAAGACTTTTGAAAAAATGTATCATATCCGGGATACGTTCGAGTCAATTGTCGATACGGCTCATATTATTCCGCTCCATTACAAGGAAGTAAAGCGGGAGGGGAAGTATTATGCAAAGTCCAACTACATGTATAACAAAAAGTATGACAGCACTTTGGTTCATACGGATTTTATCCGCAGGAAAAGACAATGGAAAGATACGCTGACAATTGCCCACAATGTGGCAGATTTAATAGCAACATGCTATCGAGTACGCAACTTGGATATAAACAGATTGAAAAAAAATCAAACGGTACCCTTCCCGATGCTGTTCGACAGCGAGGTATATAATTTGGGATTGACTTACAAAGGAAAAGAAAACATTGAATTGCGGAATGGAAAAAAATACCATGCCCACAAGTTTTCTCCCAAGTTAATCACGGGTGATCTTTTCAAAAAAGACGAGGATATGACCATCTATGTTTCGGATGATGACAATCACATCCCCCTGCTCATTGAAGCGAAAATCAAAGTCGGTTACATCAAAGCCGTACTAGCAGATGCTAAAAACACGAAAATGCCAATGAAATCCATTATTTCAAAGTAAATATTTACATAAATCAATTAGCATTATTAATTAATTTTGTACTTTTGCGACATAAAAAATAACTTCATTCCGATGAAACATTTAGTTGCACTATCATTATTAGCCGCAGATTTTTCCAACCTGCGTGCCGAGATTGAAATGGTAAATAACAGTGATGCCGACTGGTTTCATTTAGATATCATGGACGGCGTTTTTGTTCCGAATGTTTCATTTGGGATTCCGGTGGTGGAATGTGTGAATAAATATTGTACCAAGCCGCTTGATGTACATTTGATGATGATAAATCCCGATAATTTTATTAATCAGTTTCACCAGCTGGGTGCCTCCGTACTGAATGTTCATTATGAGGCTTGTACGCATCTTCACCGCACGATCCAGAAAATCAAGTCGTTGGGAATGAAGGCTGCTGTAACGCTCAATCCGCATACGCCGGTCTGCTTGCTGGAAGAGATTATCCGGGACTTGGACATGGTAATGCTCATGTCTGTAAATCCTGGCTTTGGCGGACAAAAATTCATCGAAAATACGATCGAAAAAGTAAGCCGGCTAAAAGAGCTGATTTTAAAAAAAAATGCCCAAACACTCATTGAAGTTGATGGCGGCGTAAATCTCGACACGGGAAAAAGATTGCTTGAGGTTGGTACCGATGTATTGGTTGCAGGTAATTTTGTCTTTAAATCGGAAAATCCGGTTGAGATGATAACGAAATTGAAAATGCTATAATTAATCCTTACGGATTTTTCTGCCGTTTTCCCGTAGAGACGTTGTGTGCAACATTTCTACACAATAAAAAATCTACTTATGAGTTTCTCCCGCGTTTTGCAAAAAGCACCCTTTCTGCGTTTCCTAATTCCACTGATTGTGGGAATTATGCTGAATTTTTTTGGACTTGATTCCGGCATCCATCCGTTACTTTTCACACTTGCGTTATTGTTTTTTCTGTTCGTTTTTTTGATAAAGAAACAGCATCTTGCATTTCGTTTCTGTTGGATGTTTGGTATGGGTGTTACATTGTTTTTCTGCGCATTGGGCATGTTTCTTTCCAAAAGCAAGCAAGACATGTTGAAAATCCCGTTTACCGGCAACCATTGCGAACAGCTATTTCTGGCAAAAATAATCGACAATCCACGCGAGCGAAATAATTCAATGCAGTGCCTGGCTGCACTTTCGCCTATAAACCAAGAGGAAAGCATTGACAATTTCAAGCCGGTAAACGTCATTCTATACATTCACAAAGACAGCGCAAGCACAAAACTCCGATATGGAAATAGGCTGTTAATTTCGCATAATTTCAGTTATCAGCCCCAAACACTTAATCCAGAAGAGTTTGATTACGAGGAATATCTGCACAAAAAAGGAATTTCAACATCCATTTACATTTCGCCCGGAAAATGGCAGCTACTTTTCAGCCGGCAAAAATTTTCACTGTTCAACAAATCCAAAGAGATACAACTCAAATTAATGTCTGTATACCGGAAATACGGCATTGAAGACGAAGAATTTACTGTTTTGTCGGCACTGACCCTGGGAAATAAGGATTATATTGACGAAGAGTTGCGAAACTCGTATTCCGTAACCGGCGCAGCTCATATCTTGGCGGTAAGCGGTATGCATGTCGGAGTAATTTGCTTTGTATTCAAATTTATATTGGGATTTGTATTCAAAGGGAACCGGCTTTTATTGCTCAAAATGGTAATTCTCATTTTGGCACTTTGGAGCTATGCGCTTATTACCGGACTCTCGCCATCGGTTGTCCGGGCTACCGTTATGTTTTCATTTGTGAGCATCGGGATGTATCTTAACCGTCAATCACTGATTTACAATACGATTTTTGCATCTGCGTTCTTAATGCTTTTATACAATCCGTTTTATCTTTTCGATATTGGCTTCCAGTTAAGCTACACGGCAGTACTTTTTATTGTTTTTTTTCATCCGCATATTTACCCATTGTTTCGTTTCAAGAATTGGCTGGCAGACAAAGCTTGGAATTTGTTTGCAGTTTCTGTTGCTGCACAATTGGGCACGTTTCCCCTTACAATTTACTATTTTCATCAGTTTCCCAACTATTTTTGGCTATCGGGATTTTTAGTTGTTCCATTATCTGCACTTATTATCTATTTGGCAATGGCGTTGTTTGCCTTGTCATGGTTTCCATTTTTGGGAAATGCACTTGCTTTTGTACTGAATTGGATGTTGAAAATAATGAATTCCTCTATTCGCCTTATCGAAAAATTCCCTTTTGCACAGATTAGCGAGATTAGCTTTGAACCTTACGACCTGTTTTTTACTTACACCATTTTATTGCTGCTTGCATGTTATTTTACCTTCAAGCACTATCGTTATGCAGTATTTTTTACCGGTTGCTTACTGATTTACTTTTTGACAGATACGACCGATTACTATTTGAAAATCAACCGGAAAACGTTTGTCGTTTACAATATTCCCGGTGTTCCGGCTGTAAACAAAATGGAAAATGGGAAAAACCAGCTCTACTATCAAGGAGACTTTCAAAATATCCGGAAAAAAGCCGGTAACTTTTGGATTAAAAATCGCGTGCCGTCCCCCGAACAAATAACCAATCCTTACATTTCAATCGGTAACAAAAAAGCATTTGTCCTGACTGATGATTCCTATAAAAAATATCAAACAAATTCGCCTTTGTCTGTCGATTTTTTGGTATTGAGCAATAATATTTCGTACACGATTTCCGAGCTGCACAAACTTTTCCGCTTCAAAACGTTGATTATAGATTCTTCCAATTCTAACTATCAGCTAAAAAAATGGAAAGAGCAGTGCCGGGAAATGGATATTGCTTGTCATGTTGTGAGGGAACAAGGAGCTTATTTGGCAGAATGTGAATAATAAAAAAAACAGCAAACACAGCTTCCAACAAAGAGGGGGCTGTATCAAAAAACCGTCGTTCCGCGCTTGACGCGGAATTTCCTAAAAGCAGCATTGATTATTAGGGGGTTGTGGGTCAAGCCAGCAATGACGAAGCATATTTTCGACTTTTGATGGCCTCTTTGATCTATTATTCAAATTTTCATACGAATAATTTGCTGTTTTTGTATGAGTTGTAACTTTTGTACCGGCCGCGATGAAAGCAACAATCATGTGTTTCATTACAGCATTCCGGGCGTCATAATCGAATGTTATTAAGGTCGCGTTTTTTTCTAAATGTCAAATTAATAAAAGATGGCATTCATTTCCCTTATGATAAAAGCCAACTGTAAGCAAGCAGTCTATGGCGAAATCGTGGATTCTTCCAATTCCTCCCATCAATCAAAAAATGGAAAGAATAATGTTGGGAAATGGATATCGCTTGTTGTGTGGTGAAGAAACAAGGGGCTTATTGCGAAAAAGTTACTTTCCCAACAATTCCTCCGCATTCCTGATGGCTGCTTCCGTGAGGTTGGCTCCGCTCAGCATTTGGGCAATTTCGGTCACGCGCTCTCCGGCCGATAACTGCTTGATGTTGGAAGTCGTACCTTTTTCATTATCCGTTTTGAATACTTTGTAGTGAACAGTTCCTTTGGAAGCTATTTGCGGTAAATGGGTAATGCTGATTACTTGCATAGTTTCACCCATTTGTTGCATAATTATACCCATTTTATCGGCAATTTCGCCGGATACGCCGGTATCTATTTCGTCCAAAATAATGGTAGGCAAGCCGGAAGAACGTGAAATAACCGATTTGAGACTCAGCATAACCCGCGAAATTTCCCCTCCCGATGCAATAGTTGCAATTGGTTGAAGCATGCAGTCTTTGTTTGCCGAAAACAGGAAATTAACCTCATCCATCCCGTTTGCCGTGAGTACATCTTCCCGGTTGAATTGTATCGAAAGCTGCGCGTTCGGCATTCCCAGGTTCTGTAATATCGTAACTATCTCAGACTCAATTTCCGGAGCTTTCTCTTTTCGCTTTCCGGAAAGTGCCTGCGCTAAATTTAAAAGCACACTTTCCTGCGTTTCAATATCTTTTGTGAGGCGTTCGATTTCCTCGGAACAACAATCAAGCTGTCGAAATTGCTCTTCCAATGATTGCTGTAACTGCAACAGCTCTTTCACGGTTGATACATTATGCTTTTTTTCCAACGAATAAATAGTATCCAAGCGGCCGTTGATGCACTCCAGCTGTTGCGGATTTACATCCACATCATTTTGCATTGCGTCCAGCTCTCTCGTAATCTCTTTTAACTCGATAAAACAGGAATTGAGCCGTTGCGCCAATTCTTCCGAAGCTGAAAAAACCGATGAAACAGCGTGAATAGATGCGATAGCCTCTTTTAAGTTGGCATTGATATTTTGGTCATTTTCGGCAAGCAGCCACAAGGCTTTTGATAACGCCGCTTTTATCTCTTCGCTGTGGATTAGCATGGCAGCTTCGGCTTCCAGTTCTTCTTGTTCGGTTTCCGAAAAATTTGCTTCTTTCAGCTGATTCAGTTGAAAATCGAGGAAATCTTTGTCTGCATTTTTTTTGCTTGTCTCCTCAATCAACCGGTGCAACCGCTTTTTATCACTGCAAAAACGGTAATACAAATCGCGATAATGCTCTATCTCTTTTCTGTTTCCGGCAATAATATCGACAATGTTCAGCTGAAATTGATTGTCGTTGAGCAACAGGTTTTTATGTTGGGAATGAATATCAATCAACTTTTCGCCCAACTCTTTCAACACGGAAACTGCTACCGGCGTATCATTAACGAACGAGCGTGATTTTCCATTCGGGGTAATTTCCCGCCGGATGATACATTCATCATCATAATCCAGCTCATTTTCCTCAAAAAACGGTTGTAAATGATATGCCGGAACATCAAAAACACCTTCTATCACACATTTTTCATCCGGATTTTTTATGGATTTGGCATCGAATTTTTGTCCGAGTATCAGATTCAATGCTCCTAAAAGTATGGATTTTCCCGCTCCGGTCTCTCCTGTAATCACAGAAAAACCACTCGAAAAATGAATAACCGATTTATCAATCAGCGCATAGTTTTCTACGGTAAGTGTCTTTAACATAGTCTAATTACTTTTATTGAACCAACAATTCTTCCAGTTTGGAGTCAGTCGGTAAAATTCCTTTCAAAATATCATAAACCTCCTTTTTTTCTTTCGGAGTCGAATTTTTAAACATATCCAATAATTCATCCCTTTTGGCTTCGGCAAAAAGCGTAATGGCTATCGAATACGGCTTGGCGCGATTCATATCACGCAAATATGGCAGTACGGAATAGATTTTATCCCGCCCTTTTGCCACGTTCATACTCATCTCGTCCAAGCCGAGACGGTGATATTCATAAATGACATCACGAAGTCTTTTCAAGCTTTCATCCTGATAATTACTAATAAGAGCATACCGGTTTCGTTCGCTCTGGAAAGCCTTCCATCCGGCATTATCCGAACTTTGAGCCAACGCAACAATGGCGGCTGCCCGCTCAAAATACTTGCTGCCTCCGTAACGGCTATACGAGTCGAAGTTCAGCCCTAAAATAATATTAATATAATAGGCAACAAGCGATGTGAGATCTGAATCGAAGCTGTTTTCATAAAATTCGAGCCGGTCGAATTGCGAATAGCTAAACCGGGCATTAGGATCTTTAAAATTGAATAAGGTAGTCGTGTAGGAAGAATTGAACACCGGACGACTTGCCTGCACCTGCAAATCGCCTGAAAAATAATTTCCGCTCATTTCGGATATGGTAAAAATCAGGTTGCAATCAATTCGCTCTTCGTTTAGAAAAACAGCATCTGTCCATTTCCGCGAATTAACGAATTCTGTCAGTTTGTTGCTCAGCTCGTCAAATATATCACGATTACTTGTTCCCGATATTTTATCCGAATTTATCTGAATACGGCAGTTTAATTCTTGCGCGGAGACAGACGAAATCAAAAAGAAGAAATGAAAAATGAAGAGAGAAGAGTGAAAAATGATTTTCTTGTTCTTTTTGAAATATTTTGATATAGTTGGATCCTTCATATTTACAAACATTTTTAATTGTTGTATTTTAACGTATTTTCCTATATTTTCTTGTCCGTAAAGATAGTGATTTTATGGATTGGAATGGGAATTTTTGGAAAATTTATGAAGTCTCTGATTCAAACAATTTCTAACATCTTCGCCGCCTGATCAATATGTTTTTTTATTCAATACCGTTTACTAAGGATAAGTATGTCTTCTTAATTAGTTTATACTATTGAGAATAAGGAAGATTGAAGATGAAACAAAAGAGCATTTAACGCTGTAAAAAATCCCGGTAGGGATTCAATTCAAGCCCGGTAGAAATGAATGGTAATGTGAAATCGCAAGCCGTAGGTTTACAACCTTAACAGACGATGTTGCGTACCTGACGGCACGCTGTCCGGCTGGGGCATTTATTTTCTACCGGACTCAAATGCCTAACGGCATTAAAAATGACCTCTATATTTTTTATTACCTGCTGATGGCATATAATATAAATTAATTTTGATGACATACTTATTTAGAAAAAAGATAGATGTTTCCCACAAAGACACAAAGAACACAAAAAACTTAGTGCTCTTTGTGTCTTTGTGGGAAATAATTAGCTAATATTCCGGCTCAAGTGCCGCACATAAATCAAGAAGATACTACAAAAAGTCTATATTATTGATTATTAGACGCAGTTTGAACTAATTAAACAATATTGTTTTTTTATTATTCTATTGCAGGTTTACGTTTCTGTTCAATCAGCAACCGCAATGAAGTATCATGGGTAAAATAGCTCCAGCCCCAATCCAACATGATAAACACCCGGTTTTTAACCCCAATGATTGCCCGTAGATGGACAAAAAGCCAGATAATCCAGGCAAAAAAGCCGCTGAATTTTAACGATCCGATTTCTGTTATTGCCTTATTCCTGCCGATTGTAGCCAGCGTACCCAAATCGTTATAGCGAAAAGGAATCATATCTTTTCCCGATTCTATTTTCTCCAGGTTGGATACAAGGTTTTTTCCTTGCTGTATCGCGACTTGTGCTACTTGGGGATGTCCATTAGGGTATTTCCCGGTAGACATCAGGCATGTATCTCCGATGGCAAAAACAGTCTCATGTCCCTTTACCTGATTATACTCATTTACCAAGACACGGTTTCCGCGACCGTAAACCTCCTTGTCAAGTCCGGACAATCCGTTTCCAACTACGCCTGCCACCCAAAACACGTTGGAAGAATGTATTATTGTGCCGTTTGTCAGTGTCACCTTTTCATTAGAGTAATCTTTTACCGGTGCGTTAAGCAATATTTCCACACCCATTTTTTCAAGATATTGAGCGGTTTTTGCCGACGAGCGCGGAGACATCATATTCAGTAGCCGGTCAAGTCCATCAACCAAATAGATTTTCATTTGGCTGAAATCAAAATCATGGTAATCTTTAAGTAAGACATACTTTTTCAATTCGGAAAGAGCTCCTGCCAGCTCTACGCCTGTCGCGCCTCCTCCTACGATAACAAAATTAAGCAGCCGTTCACGCTCTTCCGGGTCGTTAGTGTTGACCGCCATTTCAAGGCTTCTCAATATCCGGTTGCGGATATAAATGGATTCGGAAATTGTTTTCAATGACATAGTCGTTTCCTCTAACTCCTTTCTCCCGAAAAAGTTGGTATAAGTCCCGGTGGCAACAACCATATAATCGTAGTCAATTGATCCGATAGAAGTTTCCAGCCGTTTGTTTCCACTATCTACCGAAAGCGCCTCACACATACGGAAATGTACGCCTTTCTTCTTCTGAAAAGACTTTCGGAAAGAAAAGCCGATGGAGGTTGACTCTAATCCGCAAGTAGCCACCTGGTAGTAGAGCGGTTGAAATTGATGATGGTTATTTTTGTCGATCAGAACAACTTGAAATTTCCGGGTATCAAACCGTTTTATCATTTCCAGGCCGGCAAAACCGCCTCCGACAATTATCACTCTTTTTTTTCCGTTTCGACCGGGAATATTTTCGATTTTCTTTTCCATATATTTTTATCGTTTTATTACGAAAAAATTTTGTATATAATTTAGTTCTTTATCGTTCTTCTGTTTCTATAAAAACGTATATATTTTACTATCCGGAATTACCATTGAACAGGCGTCTCTCCTCTTTTTTCTAAATAAAAATTTGCCTGGCTAAAATGTTTACATCCTAAAAAACCGCGATAGGCAGACAACGGTGACGGATGCACCGCTTGCAATACCAAATGTTTTTTCGTGTCAATAACCAGCCCTTTTTTCTGGGCATACGAGCCCCACAACATAAAAACCAGTCCTTCGCGGTTGTCCGACAGCTTTTTTATCACGCTGTCCGTAAATTCTTCCCAGCCTTTGTGTTGATGAGACCCTGCCAGTCCGGCACGAACGGTCAGTGTAGCGTTCAGCAACAAAACACCCTGCCTTGCCCAACGCTCCAAATTTCCACTTTTGGGGGATGGAATATGCAAGTCATCCTCAATCTCCTTAAATATATTTATCAGCGAAGGGGGAAACGGAATATTGTCGTTAACCGAAAAGCAAAGTCCGTGTGCCTGTCCATAACCGTGATAAGGATCTTGTCCGATAATCACCACTTTTGTCCGGTTAAACGGACATAAATCAAACGCATTGAATATTAATTTTGCAGGGGGATATATCGCTTGCGTTTGGTATTCCTTTCGCACAAAGCGGGTCAAAAGGTCAAAATAAGGTTTGTCAAATTCATCTTGCAAAACCTCTTTCCACGAAGGCTCTATTTTTACGTCCATAAGGCTGTTTTTATTTTTATGCAAAAATAAAATTATTTAGGAATAAAAATAGCGTATTGGATATAAATAAATAACAATATCTTTATAAGAAAAACAGCGCATCTTTACTGACTTTGTGATTTCGTGTTGAAATTTATATGTTTGTACTTTTCTTCCAAATACAAAATCCGCGAAGGTTCTACCAACAGGCCGTATACCAGTTGCCGCTTTTTTTGCTTATTTCATTAAAAATGAAATAATTAATAAAGTTATTATATTAATTTTGTCCGGTGTTTAGTAGTACAAGTGTTCGAAACATGAATTTCAATCCAATTTTTGATTAACAACAACTTGATTTTCTACAAAAAAGAAACAAAATCTATAGCAAAATGTATGAGAAACGGCACACAAAACTTCTCCAGGTAAATAAACAAGATTGCAACATTATTTTATAACCACAGTTTTTTCAAGATAATCTATGTCATCAATAAAAGAGCGTGCCGAACAAAGCTTTTAGTGTTGGCCGTAGAACTTTGATGAAAATCTTGGTTCAAGCCAATTGTTTCTACAAGAATAATCACTACATTTGTGATAATAACTAAAAACAACGATTTTTATGGATTCATCAATGATAGAGATATATTGTAAAAACAACGATGTACGAAAAAAATATCCGGCCGGCACGAGTCTGCTGGATATTTATAAGGACTTAGGATTACAATTAAAGTATGGGGTAATTGCAGCAAGAGCGAACCATAAGATGAAAGATTTGAAATTTCGAGTATATAAACCAAAAACGATAGAATTTGTCGGAATAAATATCCCTTCGGGAATGCGTACTTATATGCGCTCGCTCAGCTTTGTGTTGTATGAGGCAATACAGGAGTTGTATCCCGAAGCATCGTTGCGCATCGAACACCCGATTTCCAAAGGGTATTACTGTAAAATTCTTGGTTTAAACCGTAAACTGACGGAAGATGATGTTCAGGCAATCAAAGAAAAAATGAGCCTGACCACTTTGCAGGACATCCCTTTTGAAATGGAAGAGCTTTCGACAGAGAAAGCAATTGATATTTTCAACAAGTCGGGTGCCGAAGACAAGGTAAATCTTTTGAAAAGCTTGGGTTCCATGTACACCCGCGTTTATAAATTAAGAGATCTGTATGATTACTATTACGGCTCATTGGCTCCATCAACCGGATACTTGAGGGTATTTGACCTGCAACTCTATTACGACGGACTGCTGCTGCGAGTGCCGAACAGGAAAAATCCGATAAAAGTAGAAGAGTTTATCGCTCAGGAAAAACTGTTTGAAACCTTCGGCGAAAATACGGAATGGAATCGCATTATGGGATTGCGGAATGTGGGAGACATGAACCTGTCTCTCAAAAAAATGAGTAGTGCATCTATGCTTATCAAAGTGGCAGAGGCACTGCAAGAGAAAAAAATCTCCCGGATTGCCGACCAGATATTCAATAATAAGGATGTTAAGATTATCCTGGTGGCGGGACCTTCCTCTTCGGGAAAAACAACTTTCAGCAAGCGGTTAAGTATTCAGCTGGGTGTAAATGGGCTTATTCCTATCGCTCTTTCGCTCGATGATTACTTCTTGCCGAGGGAACTGACGCCAAGAGACGAAAACGGTGATTATGATTTTGAATCCCTGTATGCGCTGGACTTGGAACTCTTTAATAGCGATGTGGAGAAACTGCTTGCCGGCGAAGAAGTAGAAATTCCTTCTTTTAATTTTGAAACCGGTCAGCGCGAATACCGCGGAAACAAAATAAAGCTAAAAGACCACAACTTGCTGATCATGGAAGGAATTCACGCCCTTAATCCCGATTTGATAAAAATTCCGGACGCACAAAAATTCAAAATTTACGTATCGGCTTTGACTACGATTTCGTTAGACGACCATAACTGGATTCCTACCACCGATACTCGTCTGTTGAGACGCATCATCCGCGATTTCAAATATCGAGGATATTCGGCACAAGACACCATTGCGCGTTGGGACAGCGTACAGAAAGGCGAGGCAAAGTGGATATTTCCCTACCAGGAAAATGCGGATGCGATGTTCAACTCTGCCTTGATTTTTGAATTTGCGGTAATAAAAAAATATGTAGAGCCTGTGTTGTTAGACGTTCCGCAGGATTGCGAAGAATTTTCGGAGGCACACCGTTTGTTAAAATTTCTCCGTTACTTTTCTGCCATTCAAGATAATGAAGTTCCGACAACTTCACTTTTGCGGGAATTTTTCGGAGGCAGCAGTTTTATTTATTAACTATGACAGCAAATAATTTAATGGGACTGTCTAAAAAGTCCCATTATAACATTTTGCCATTAACGCAACGCTATATATAGTTTGTAAAAAATATAACCAACTTGTTTTTTACATATTACTATAAGAATTATCTTTGCATAATTAAAATCAATTAACCTTACAATGTCACAACACATCTATATCGGCAACGATTTGAAAACAGAGTTAACAAAAGAACTTACCGGACGAAATCCAGCCGGTGTTTTTATTTTGGTCGATTCTACGACAAAAGAGCTGTGCCTTCCGTTGCTGGGAAACGACGAGCGCATTCAACAGGCAAAAGTCATCGAAATCCCTGCCGGCGATTCGCATAAAAACATTGAAACACTTGCAAAAGTTTGGTTGTTCTTAACCGAGAACGGAGCTTCCCGGAAATCATTGATGATTAACCTCGGCGGCGGCATGGTAACAGACCTTGGCGGTTTTGCGGCTTCAACCTTCAAACGGGGAATGGAATACATTAATATCCCGACTACGCTGCTGGGTGCAGTCGATGCGGCTGTTGGCGGAAAAACCGGAATTAACTTCAACGGTTTTAAAAATGAAATAGGCGTAATTAATCCTGCCAAAAGCGTGTTGATTGATGTTGATTTTTTCAAAACGCTGGATAGAGCTAATTTCTTGTCGGGATTTTCGGAAATGATTAAGCACGCTTTAATTTCCTCTCCGGAAGTTTGGAAGAATATTTTAGGTTTCTCGTTAGAAAAAATCAACTACAACGATCTTTCTGTTTTACTGGAAGAATCAATACAGGTAAAAGAATACTTTGTAAAGCAAGACCCAACCGAACAAAACATCCGCAAAGCGTTGAATTTCGGCCATACCATCGGACACGCCTTTGAAAGCTACGCGCTGGAATCCGGGAATCCGGTTTTGCACGGCTACGCGGTGGCGTGGGGGATGATTGCCGAACTTTATCTGTCATACAAGAAAACCGGTTTTCCGAAAGAGCTATTGCAAGATGCCATTGCGTTGATTAAAGAAAATTACGGCGCATTTCATATTACCTGCAAGCAATACGACCGCCTGTATGAGCTGATGACACACGACAAAAAGAACGAGGGAGACGGTAGAATCCTCTTCACCCTGCTGTCGGGCATTGGCACGCATAATATTCAAATCAATGTAAATGTGGAGAAAAAAGAGATTTTCGAGGCATTAGATTTTTATCGGGATGCGGTAGGGTTGTAATATATTGATCGGGATTATCCCTTAGCGTCTTTGCGTTAAAATTAAAAGATGCGCTTGCGCTTTTTCCTATTTAACGTAAAGGCGCCAAGTACGCAAAGACGCGAAGGAATTATTCTTTTTATAACGGATGAACCAAGACACAACGGGATAATTCTGATATTGATTAAAAAATATATTAGTAATTTATCCTTAACCAAACAACATTGTATTAAAAAATCAGATTCAAAAAATAATTGAAGATATAGCATGATGATTTATACTATTTTGCCCCCAAATAACAAAGAAGTAAACGCCACCGTTCAACTTCCCGCTTCAAAAAGCATCAGCAACCGTGCATTGATAATTCACGCGCTAAGTTACGCCGATGGACAGATACACAATCTTGCCGATTGCGATGATACAAATGTATTGGTAAACGCTCTTCGGTCGAATGAACAAACATTTGATATTGGCGCGGCAGGTACGGCAATGCGCTTTCTTACTGCGTTTTTGTCTAAAATCGTGGGCGAATGGGTAATTACCGGAAGTGAACGGATGAAACAACGTCCGATTTCCATTTTGGTCGATGCGCTGAATAAGCTTGGAGCAAAAATCGAATATACGGAAAAAGAAGGTTTTCCACCTCTACGTATTCGCGGGAGTGCGTTGATGGGGGGAGAGATCGAATTGGACGGCAGTGTCAGCAGTCAATACATCTCGGCATTACTAATGATTGCGCCGGCAATGCGCGACGGACTGAAGTTGAAACTGACCGGAAAAATCATCTCCAAACCTTATATTTATCTCACATTGAAATTAATGGAAGAGTTTGGTGTAAAAGCCTCATGGACGGACAACACGATAACTATTCCGCCGCAGAACTATAAGCCGGCAGACTACACGGTAGAGTCGGACTGGTCGGCGGCATCGTATTGGTATCAGCTGTGCGCTCTTTCGCAAAAAAGCGAGATAAAATTATTAGGATTGCATAAAAACAGCTATCAGGGCGATGCGAAGGTGTCGGATATTTTTTCTTTACTGGGCGTTCGCACAAAATTCCAAAAAGGAGAGGTCATTTTGACTAAAAGCAACGAGTTGGCAAACAAGCTGGTGTATAACTTCACCGACCAACCCGACTTGGCGCAAACAGTAGTAGTTACTTGCTGTTTCCTGCAAATTCCTTTCCGCTTCACAGGCTTGCAAAGTCTTAAAATAAAAGAAACAAACCGCGTAGAAGCACTGCAAAATGAGTGCCGGAAACTTGGCTTCATCCTCGAAGAACCTGCCGAAGGAATTCTTGAATGGAACGGTAAATGCTGTGAAGCTGCTTCCAACGCCGTCATAAAAACATACGAAGACCACCGCATGGCAATGGCTTTCGCTCCGGCTTGCCTGAAAACAGGCGAAATTCAAATCGAAAATCCAATGGTGGTGACGAAATCGTATCCGGATTATTGGGAGGATTTGCAAACTGCAGGAATAATTGTAAATAAAAGATAAGCAAAAATGAATTTGAATGATTTTGCTGAAAAATCCGGTTTATTCTTGTAACTAAAATATCCTGATTACACTTACTTCCATATTATTTTTACTGCTCTACACCCTCTTAATTCTTCTCTTTGAAAGAGGGTGGAAACGTCTGTGTTTATTCTCCTCAAAAAAAAATACCGAACAGAAGCCTTTTCTTTCTGTCATTATCTGCGCACGAAATGAAAAGGAAAATTTACCGGATTTATTACAATTAATTAAAAATCAAACATATAAAAATTTTGAGTTAATCATAGTAAACGACCATTCCATAGACGAAACCAAATCTATTGCTCTCTCTTTTATGCCTGAAATTCCGGATTTCCAACTAATAAATGCAACCGGAAAAGGTAAAAAAAATGCACTGAAAGAGGGAATAGCAGCAAGCCGCGGAGAAATTATTGTACAGACCGATGCAGATTGCCTTCCTACGGAAAAATGGCTTGAAACGGTTGCCGGCTATTTGACTGAAAATGACAGCGACCTTGTGATTGCACCGGTAAAAATGGAAAGTTCATCTGCATTTGAAGAGATGCAGGCGTTGGAGTTTATGAGTTTGGTTGCTTCGGGTGCGGGTGCAGCGGCAATAGGAATGCCGGTTATGTGCAATGGAGCTAACCTGATTTACAAACGTTCGCTATGGAATAAGGCTGTGTATGCGCAACACGAAGAGTTTGTTTCGGGCGATGATATGTTTCTACTTTTAGCTGCAAAAAAAATGAAAAAGAAAATCACGTTCCTCAAATCGATCGAAGCAATTGTTACAACAAAAGCAGAAAGTACACTTTCCGGTTTTTTACGTCAACGCCGGCGTTGGGCTTCCAAAAGTGCCGGATATCAGGATTTTGCAGTATTGCTGACAGCTTTTTTGGTGTTTGGGCTGGCGGTTCTTCCGTTCGTTTTATTGCTGACATGGAATGTTAAACTACTGTTGTTTGTTTTTCTTTGGAAAGGATTAATTGATTTCTTTTTCCTCTCTTCGGCAGCTCATTTTTTTGATTTGCAAAAATGCTTAAAATGGATTTTTCCCGTGGCAGCGATTTATCCGTTCTATATTGTTTATGTAACTTTCGCCGGTCTTTTCTTGAAAAAAAAATGGTAAACTTTATGTGCATGAAATAAGATTTTGCTAAATCAAACTACGAATAATAAATAGCATATTTACACTTTAGCGTATTCGTACTTGTCAATTTAATGTTAATCAAACTCAATATAGCATATTTTTTTGTATATATTTCACAGCCAAACAGATAAAAAAATTAATTCATTTATTAACTCGCCTGAATTTGAACAATCCGGGTTATTTGCGTTCTATTTTTTTATCTTCTAAAAATCTTTTTTTAGCAATAAAAAGCGAAAATTTATTTCTATAACCGATTTATATTTTATATTTTTGCATTACTTAAAAAAATGGTATAAGAAAATGGCTGATTCTAAAAAAATTAAAAACGCATTAGTCTCTGTTTATCATAAAGATAACTTAGATAAAATCATCAAGAAATTACATACGGAAGGAGTGAATTTCATATCGACAGGCGGTACTCAAACTTTTATTGAGTCGCTCGATATTCCTTGTCAAGCTGTAGAGTCGCTTACCGGTTATCCGTCTATCCTTGGCGGAAGAGTAAAAACATTGCACCCTAAGGTGTTTGGAGGTATTCTCGGACGGAGAGAAAATCCGCAGGATTTGGCTCAGCTTTCGCAGTATGAAATTCCTGAAATTGACTTGGTTATTGTTGACTTATACCCGTTTGAAGACACAGTAGCATCGGGCGCGGAGGAACAAGATATTATCGAAAAAATCGACATAGGCGGCAGGCGGCATCTCATTGATTAGAGCGGCGGCCAAAAACTTCAAAGACGTGGTTATTGTTGCCTCGCAAGCTCAATACGAACCATTGTTGAATTTGTTGAACGAACAAGGAGCCGAAACCACTATTGAAACGCGAAAATGGTTTGCTAAGGAGGCGTTTTCGGTTTCTTCGCATTACGACTCAGCCATTTTTAACTATTTTGACGGAGAAGAAGGTTCGGCGTTACGCTGTTCTGCAAACAACATGAAATCACTTCGCTACGGAGAAAATCCACATCAAAAGGGATTGTTTTACGGCGACTTTGAAGCCATGTTTGAACAATTGCAAGGAAAAGAAATCTCATATAACAACCTGTTAGATATTGATGCGGCGGTTAATCTCATTACTGATTTCGACGATGTTACTTTTGCTATTCTTAAGCACAATAACGCTTGCGGCATTGCCTCCCGTCCGGAATTGGTCGATGCGTGGAAAGATGCGTTGGCAGGCGACCCTGTTTCTGCATTCGGTGGAGTACTGATTACCAATGCTGTAGTCGATAAAGAGACTGCCGAAGAAATCAACAAGATTTTCTTTGAAGTAATCATTGCTCCCGATTATGATGTGGCGGCGCTGGAAATTTTGACGCAAAAGAAAAACCGCATTATCTTAGTTCAAAAAGATGTAAAATTACCGGCTAAGCAAATTCGCACGTTGCTGAACGGAATTCTGGTGCAGGATAAAGACTTAAAAATAGAAACAGCCGAAGATTTCAAAGTTGCTACCATAAAAGAACCGACTGCACAAGAAGTTGAAGATCTGATTTTTGCCAACAAAATTGTTAAGCACACAAAATCAAATGCAATCGTTTTAGCGAAAAACGGGCAACTTTGTGCCAGCGGTGTAGGACAAACCTCTCGCGTGGATGCGTTACGTCAAGCAATTGAAAAAGCCGCCTCTTTCAACATGGATTTGAATGGCGCGGTAATGGCTTCTGATGCCTTCTTCCCATTCCCCGACTGTGTGGAAATTGCAAAAGAAGCAGGTATTTCAGCCGTAGTTCAACCGGGCGGTTCCATCAACGATAAACTCTCTATTGAATACTGCAATGCCAATGGAATAGCAATGGTTATGACAGGCTTCAGACATTTTAAACACTAAATCAATTAATAATTAATAATTAATAATTAATAATTACGGAAGTTCCCGGATTGTTGATTAATAATTATTAATTGTTCGTTTTTAATTATTAATTAACAAAATGGGCTTATTTTCATTCACACAAGAAATAGCGATGGACTTGGGTACCGCCAACACAATCATCATTCACAACGACAAAATCGTAGTAGATGAACCGTCGGTGGTAGCTCTTGACCGCCGCACGGATAAACTGATTGCCATCGGAGACAAGGCTCGGCAAATGCACGGTAAAACACACGAAAACATCCGCACGGTTCGTCCTTTGCGTGATGGGGTGATTGCCGACTTCGATGCCGCCGAAAAGATGATGCGGGGCATGATTAAAATGGCATTTTCCGGAAACAGATGGTTTTCGCCTTCCCTGAAAATGGTAGTTTGTATCCCGTCCGGAAGTACAGAAGTAGAAATCAGAGCGATACGCGACTCGGCAGAACATGCAGACGGACGCGAAGTCTATATGATTTACGAGCCAATGGCTGCCGCTATCGGTATCGGCATTGACGTTGAAGCTCCGGAAGGCAACATGATTGTAGATATAGGCGGCGGAACAACTGAAATCGCCGTTATTTCGCTTGGCGGAATTGTATCGAATAAGTCAATCCGCATAGCAGGCGATGATTTGACCGCCGATATAATTGAGTATATGCGCCGGCAACACAACATTAAAGTCGGAGAACGAACAGCAGAGCTGATTAAGATCAACGTCGGAGCGGCATTGACGAGCTTGGATGATGCCCCGGAAGATTACGTTGTGCGCGGACCAAATCAAATGACGGCACTTCCGGTAGAAGTTCCCGTTTCTTATCAGGAAATTGCCCATTGTCTCGAAAAATCCATATCAAAAATTGAGGCGGCAGTATTGGGAGCATTGGAGCAAACACCTCCTGAATTGTATGCCGATATTGTAACCAAAGGAGTTTGGCTGGCAGGCGGCGGAGCATTGCTTCGCGGATTGGATAAACGTTTAAGCAACAAGATTGGAATTCCGTTTCATATTGCCGACGATCCGTTGCGTGCTGTGGCTCGCGGTACGGGGGTAGCTCTCAAAAATGTAGACAGGTTCTCATTCTTGATGCGTTAAAAACTGAGAATAAACAAATCATAATGTTTCCCACAAAGACACAAAGACCACAAAGGTCATAAAAAACTTTGTGTCTTTGTGGGAAACATATCGTTATATTGAATTATGAAAACGTTAATTCGTTTTTTACTCAAATCTAAAACATTATTTCTTTTTTTGTTTTTAGAAATCGTTTCGTTGATATTGATTGTAAATCACAATCAGTTTCAACGAAGTCGTTTTTTTAATTCAAGTAATGCCGTTGTGGGATATATCTACAAGTTTTCAGGTTCTATTTCCGAATATTTCAACTTAAAGACAGTTAACGAAAATTTGGCAAAGGAAAATGCGGAACTGAGGAATCAACTTTACACGCAAAGAAGCGAATTGGAATTCATTAAGCAGGATACGAATTACCAAGGAAGAAAAAACCTTGCAGTCGAAAAAGATTTTACCTTTATCACGGCAAAAGTAATCAATTCTTCGACCAACAAATACCACAATTACATCACACTCGACAAGGGATCCAAGGATAGTATTCATCTGAATATGGGCGTGATAAACGAATCCGGCGTGGTTGGAATCGTAAAGAGTGTCTCTAAGCATTTTTCAATTGTACTGCCGGTTGTGAATCTTATTTCTATAACCAGCGCAAAAGTCAAAAACGGCGGCAATGCTGGTTCGCTCGTTTGGGACGGTAAAGACCCACGAAGAGCGTTATTACAAGAAGTTCCATTATATTTCCCTGTTGCTCAAGGCGATACTATCACAACAAGCGGAAATTCATCCATCTTCCCGGAAGGAATAAATATCGGGACAGTGCGTGATTTCCGGAAAGAAAACGACAATTTTTATTTCATCGAAGTCGATTTGCTTACTAACTTCAATCAACTTTCGTATGTCGATGTGATTAGTTTCAGAAATGCAAATGAGCAAAGAGAATTAGAAAAAGAGGAGGGTGTGGAATGATTAGTTCGTTTTTTAAATATTTGCTCTATTTCGTTTTGTACGTCTTGGTTCAGGTGTTGATTTTGAACAATATCTTGTTTCTCGACTTTATCAATCCATACCTTTACATTCTGTTTATCATTACACTTCCTGCTACTTTCACACGAGATATTACGCTTTTAACCGGCTTTTTGCTGGGACTTGTCATTGATATATTTTCCGGCACCCCCGGATTCAACGCCTTTGCAACCGTACTGATTGCCTATATCAAGCCGTTTTTTCAAAAAACATTCGGTCCACGAGAGGAGCATGATTTGCTAATTCCCTCGTTTAAAACATACGGTGTAGGAATGTTTTTGCAATATGCCGGATACTTGGTACTGATACACCATTTTACGTTTTTTGTTATTGAAGCGGGCTCAATCGTTCACATCGGAAATATTTTACAGAACACCATTTGTAGTTCAATATTTACAATGCTGCTTATTATAAGTCTGGAATTTTTCAAAATTAGAAGCAAGTGAAAACTTCAAACAGCTTTATTTTGGAATTAGAAGAAACTTAAGGTTATCCAAAGGAACTTTCAAGGCAATTATGGAAAAATACTTCAACCACATGCGAATGCTCATTTAGGAACAGAAATCAGACAAAAGAAAACGAGAATTTTTACGCGTAAAGTAAGGTAAGTAATAAGAAGAATTTAATGTCGTAGAAAAATCCCGATAGGGATTCAAGCCCGGTAGAAAAGAATGGTAATGAGAAATAGCAAGCCGTAGGTTTGCAACCTCAATAGGCGCTGTTGCATACCTGCCGGCACGCTGTTTGGCGTGGTATCTGTTTTCTACCGGACTAAAATGCCTAACGGCATTAAAAAATACATCAATAATTGATTGGTATTACTTAATCTAATTTGGATAGCAAAAAATGATGAGCAATTAAGGAAAAAATACAACTCATCACTTTATCACTCATCATTAATAACCACGTCCTCCTGAATTTTGCCGTTGAGGGCGGTTAAGTCCCCGTTCCTTGCTTGACGATTTTCCGGACTGTTGTTTGCCCAGCGTATTGATGCGGTACACAAAATGAACCATGAAATAGCTGCCCAAAGTGTTGGATTCGGTGTCGATAATAGAGGTTCCCATCGTATTGCGCGTCAGGCTATTTTGTTGCTGGAGAATGTCATAAACTTTAAAACGGATGGTTGCTGCATTATTTTTTAAGAAATTCTTGGATATTTGCGCGTTCCATATCACGTTATCCTCATCAAAACCTTCGGAATAGCCCCTGAAAATACGCCAATTGAGGTCGGTAGAAAACAACATATTCCATGGTAAATTAATATTGGCATTTCCACCAAGCTCGTAGTCGCACGTCTCCTGGTTGCTGTTTGTGCGGATGCTATTTCTCACAAGCATATAGTTAATAGATCCGTTGAGGGTAACATCCAACAGTTCGTTGCGAAAAATAATTGACAACCTCTCTCGTAAACCTAACGTATGCGTGGTATTTTTCTCCGATTCGCCGCGGTTCACGCTCGTAAAGGATACATCATCGCCATAGCTGGCATTAGAGGAAGATGACAAGCTTATTTTACGGTAAAGCGGCGAACTGAATGTAAAGAACGCATCGGCATTCCAGTTTCCGTTCACATTATCTATATGCGAGACCTTGCCTCCGGTTATAGTGTCATAGTCTACCCGGCGCGTTATAGCATTCATTGTGTTGCTGAAATTTCCGTTTACGGTATAGCTTCGTTGCGATTCACTCACGAATTTACTATATCTTAATGTAACCGTACTCCGGTATGAAGGTTTCAAATCGGGATTTCCATATTGCATATCGAGCGGGTCGCTGATGTCGATAATGTCTTGCAGGTATTCCGCATCAGGCGCACTGCTTTGCCCACGATACCTAACCATAATCATTTCCTGCTTGGAAAAGCGGTAGCGCAGGCGCAAGTTTGGCGAAAAATTCAAAACCTTCTGTTTCAATGTATCCGTTCGGCCAATGGTTATTTCACTTCGGGATAATTGCGGTTGCAGCGAAAATCCAACGTTGTAATTAAACTTGGAATGGTTTCCCTGCAAGTTGGTTTCTATCTGATGCATAGTATACAGGTTTTTCGCTTCATTGCTCAATGAGTCAATGTAAATTTCCCGTTCCGCTTCATCAAAAACAAATGCGCTTGATGTCGAATTTCGCTGTTCAAACGTGTATTTGAATTGAAGACGGTAGTTGGTCGAAAGCGGCTCCGTGTAAGATCCCTGTAAACGATAGGTCAGGCTGTTTCTGCCTTTATCGGCATATTGATTAGTCCACAACAAGCTGTCCATCTCTTCCGATTCATTATAGAAATGTTTTCTCGAATCGGTATAGTTGTCCGATTCGTTATTGGTGTAATTCATACGGGCAGAGAGCGAGAAGTTCCGTCCTTTTTTATTCAGCTTACGGGTATATTGCAGGTTTCCGCCGAGTGCAATGTTGTTCCCATCAGCAGAAGTAATTGATTTATTGTAATTTATTGGTTTACGTTCGTTATTTCTGGTATGCGAACTTCCATCGCTCGATGACTCGAAGCGGGAATACGTCAAGTTAGGACGGAAAGTAATAGTCGACATGGAGTCGGGCTTCCATTCCAGGCGGAAATTAACCCCTATATTATCACTTATTCTTCGTGAATTGGATGAGTCGGCACGATAGGACGACAAGCTGTCCCGCAGGGTTGTTGTCGTTGCACGCATCGTTTTCGCATCATTGTCCGAATGTCCGTATTGCACGTTTCCTCCCAATTCGACCTTGTTATAATTCTGCGCAAAAGTAGCTCCGAGTACGCTTGACGAAGTAATGCCCCTGCCGGAATTTCCCCCGCCCCGCACTCCGAATCCGGAATCCCCAAATTCGGAAAAGCCTTGATTATTGGTATTATTAGACGAAGCAATGACCGAAAGGTTGGAATTTTCCTGAAAGCGGTTAATCATTCCTCCCGCTTCGTATCTCGTATTGTCGTTCGTGCCGTTCAACTTACTTCCGCCGCCGGCAAGCACCTTTTTTCACGGTAAGATCGAGCACGGTTTCTTCTTCATCATCGTCCATTCCGGTCAGGCGGGCATTATCACTTTTACGGTCGTATGTTTTTACCTTTTCCACCATGTTGGCAGGCAGATTTTTCAACGCGATTTGCGGGTCATCGGTAAAAAACTCTTTTCCGTCTACCATGATTCTTTTGACCTCTTTCCCATTTACATAGACTTTTCCGTCATCCTTGATTTCAGCACCCGGCAATCGTTTTACCAGTTCTTCCAGTGCAGCTCCATCGGCAACATTAAAAGCGGAAGCGCTAAATATGGTTGTATCCTCTCTTACGATGACAGGGATTGCCTCGGCAGTAACTACCGCCTCGCCCAGCAAAACGGCATCCATTCTTAGCAGAACTCTCCCAATATGAATATCTTCCGATTTTACGTTGAACTTTTTATCAATTGATTCATACCCCAGGAAAGACATTCGCAGGAAATAATCTCCCGGAATTATATCTGATGAAATAGAAAAATTTCCATCGTCATCAGAAACAGTTCCCCTTAAAAATGTACTGTCGGGCAATGAGTAGAGCATTATACTCGCATAAGGAAGGGGAAGATGATCTTCTCCATCTAACATTTTTCCTGATATGGAAATGGTGTTTTTTTGCGCGAATGCAACTGTTGAAAAGAGTAGAAATAACAATGATAAAAATATTTTTCTCATAAAAATTAAAAATTAAACGAAAAACTGAATGAAGAAATTCTGTCGTTACTATTTTTGAATAAGGTGGTCAGTCCGTAATAATAACTTACGTTGATGCTAAGTGTATTTACCAGGCGCAGGGAAGCTCCTGCCGTCAATCCGGCTTGGCTTGTATTGAGTTTCTGCGCGGTATTATTATTATCGGATGATTGTAGAATTTGCTCGTAACGACCGCCGCCGAAAACGTTCATACCGATCCAATCCGACTGAAAAAGCTGGTATCCCACTGTAACAGGGAGAGCTATCGAAGTTGTTTTTACGTGATAGGAGCTTTGATACTTGTATTCACCCCATCTTACGCTGATTTCGGGCTTGACGTATGCTTTTTGCTTGTAGAAAAAATGAACGTATCCGGTCCCTACAAATCCGGAATAACTCGTTTGCCCATTGACGGTATGTAGCTCCACACCACCGTTAGCATTTCGCAAAAGCTGTAACAGAATCTCTTGTGAAGCCGGACTTTTTGCTTGCAAGTTAAGCGAAAAAAGACATGCAGTTATGAATAGTATTTTTTTTGCCATTATTACATTTTAAACATACTTTTTTACAAAAGACAAAGATGTAAAAAAAAGATCCGTTATTATTTTATTTTGTTTCGTTAGACAGTGCAAAGATAAAAAAGTTTAACCGGCAAATAAACAAAACCCTTACATACGGTCATTTTTTATTTTCCGGAAGTATTCCAACAACATATCAAATCATTTCACGAGACAGATTTTCAGCAATTTACATATCACAAGGGCTGTAGTTTAACTTTGTGCAGCTATCTTCCATACTTTGCCCGAAAAGTTTCGTTTGCCGGCAGATACGAAGATGCCTATCTTTTATATTAACAGAATATTGATTAATTTTTAAATAAATATACATGTTTATTTAAAACAATAGTAAAAATATAAGTATGTCTTCTTAATTAGTTTATATTTAGAAAAAAGATAGATATTTCCCACAAAGACACAAAGAACACTAAGTTTTTTGTGGGCTTTGTGTCTTTGTGGGAAATAATTAGCTAATATTCCCGCTCAAGTGCCGCATATAAACCAAGAAGATAAGTACAGAAGGGAGTGTCTAAAAAGAATGCTAAATTAAAAGCCTTGAAATGATTAAACGGTTTCTTTGAAAAACAGCAAGCTTTTCGGAACGCTCTGCGAATACGAGCCGTAACCGGCAATTATCCCCTTCAATACCAACAGTATTTTGTTTCCCTGTAATATGATTTTCTTTGGGAAAAGCACCCTTAAGTTAAGTCTGAAGACAGCCTTTATAAGTCAATGCGTGATTGCCGGTAAATTGGCAAAAGCAATAATTGCAAAAATAATTTTGCTTTTGGGGCGATTTTTTGCTATTTCTTTTTATCTTTGGACGTTGGCAATCGGGCAGTAAAGGATAATTTCTATATCCACAAACAAAAAATAATACTTTTCTTTCTGATTACCAGCAACTTACAAAAAACACACTTTTTACATCTCCACCCTAAATTTGTCGAAATTAATAACATAAAATAAACGAACATGTCTACAAAGATTAAATTTAACATCCTATTTAGCTTATTGATTATGAGTGTAAGCATTAATGCGTACTCTCCGGAAATAGAAGATGTAGCAGCAACACCGGAACCTCTCGCGAATTATGATGAGATAGATCTGTTTGCTGAATTTCCGGGTGGTGATAATGAGATGTATAAATTCATAAAAACAAACTTGCATTATCCGCCTTCCGCTAAGGAGTCGGGAATACAGGGAAGAGTAACCTGCAGTTTCATCATCGAAAAAGACGGAACTATTTCAAACATTAAGGTAGTTAGAAGTCTACATACGTTGCTCGACAAAGAAGCAGTTCGAGTAATTGAAAGTATGCCGAAATGGACTCCCGCAAAGCGAAATGGAGAACCGGTAAGGGTGGTTTTTTGTATTCCAATCACATTTAAATAATTTCCTGTAATCAAAGCATTTAACAGATATGTCTGCAAAAACCAAATTCAACATTTTCAACTCTCTGTTTCATCTATTCTCTTTTTTTGCAGATAAAACAAACGGTTGGAGCATATTTGTAAAGCCGAAGTTGCTGTTCGGGTCATTGATTGTAGGCGTAGGGGTCAGTGCTAATGCCGTAGAAAACAGCTTAGACAGTGGATCTAAAGCAATAGTCCCCCTTTCCTATGAGAATTTTTGTTATTTACCACCATTACCTCCAGAGCCTCCGGAGGATCATGTGTATGAATATATAGAACAAACACCTCAATTCCCGGGAGGTGAACAGGCAATGTGGACATTCATAAAAGAAAACGTACATTATCCGGCCTCCGTGACTGAAATACAGGGAAGAGTAACCTGCCGTTTCATCATCGGAAAAGACGGAACTATTTCAAACATTGGGGTAGTTAGAGGTCTACATACTTTGCTCGACAAAGAAGCAGTTCGAGTAATTGAGAGTATGCCTAAATGGATTCCCGGCGAGCTAAACGGAAAACCGGTAAGGGTATACTATACGATTCCAATCGTATTTAAATTGCAATAATTGCTATTATAAAATATTTAACAAAATTATTAAGTATGCTTACTCTCCCCCATATTGCTTTTGAAATAACCGACCGGTGCAATTTGAATTGCGTCTATTGCTACAACATCTGGAAGGTAAAAGGTGCGTTACACTCTCCTTTCAATTCGTACCGGAAAGCCACAGACACACTCAAAGAGATTTTTAAGCAAGCCGATGTGAAATCAATTGCTATTACCGGCGGTGAACCTTTTCTTTCCGAACGGTTTATGGAAGTCGTGCTGTTTTGCCGCATGGCAGGTAAGCCGGTAACCGTTATCAGCAACGGCACACAAGGTCAAGAGTGCGATTACTGGATGTTGATCAAAATGGGGGTATCGCTATTTGAGTTTCCCATTCATTCGGCGAAGGAGGAAATTCACGATGAAATGGTGCGTCAGAAAGGAAGTTGGGCAAAATCCGTTGACTCGGTAAAATCCGTATTGGAACTTGGCGGTTGTGTCGTTCCGGTGGTGGTCATCACAAGGCACAATGTACAGCAACTCGGCGAAACACTTGATTTTATCCATGCTCTTGGTTGTAACTGCATTATGCTTAACCGTTATAATATCGGCGGCAAAGGATGCGAAAACCCTTTGGAAATTTCGGCAACGGCCGGTGAATTGCGCCAAGCCTTTGCCATAGCCAATGAAAAAGCCGATGAATTGGGCTTGCGGCTAACGGCGAATGTCTGTTCGCCTATCTGCCTGCTCAACCCGGCAGATTATCCGAATATTGGTTTCGGACACTGACGGAAATATACGCCTATGCAATCACTCGCCGGTCGTTGCCGGGAATATTTTTGACCAACCGGTTGATGATATTTTGTTTTCCGACTACGCGCTTTCGTGGGAAAAATCGGTTCCCGGATTTTGTGCCGGCTGCTCGCATTGGGAAAAATGCAAAGGCGGTTGCCGTGCAGCTTCGGAGCAATGCTCGGCTACGCTTAGAAAAGAGGATCCGATTATTAAGAGTCTGGGAATAACGCGGGAAACAATTTTGTGAAAAAACATTGAAATAATCGAAGAAATTCTATCTTTATAACCGTACAAAACTTAGAAGCTGTTTGAATTAATTATGCGAATCAGGAGCTGAAAAAATGCAACAAAAGATATATCCCCCTTACGCCCAGGGTTGTTAAGTTATTTTGTATTTTATTTGTTTTCAAATAATTACATTTAACCCCATAGGGATTTACGCCCGGTAGAAAAGCTGTTTCGTACGGTTTACCACAAGCCGTAGGTTTGCGACCTGATTTTAGAGACATAAAATTGGCTCACATGTGCGATTTTGCTGATGCTCTTGACCGGATTAGAGAAAAGCCGAAATACAAAGCCTTATATTAATGAAAAAAGAGAAAATCCAACTATAAAATATTCCGGCCAGGGCAATCGCATCAAAATTATTTTCAAAAAGCATCTTTTTGATTATAAATAGTCGCTCCTTAAAAGCCATATAAAGTTCTTATTTTCAGTAAAATATCTCTTTTTAGATTAGGAAAAACGAACCGGAATTCATATCTTTGTAG
>QMCE01000845.1_pt1 | contig 31412 bp, 27 predicted proteins | sample 1821851 | NCBI WGS metagenome assembly QMCE01 (sample SAMN09453174, study PRJNA476694) | Termite gut metagenome, whole genome shotgun sequencing project. | isolation source: worker | host: Odontotermes sp. | place: South Africa:Pretoria | collected 2016-01-28 | reverse complement strand
TTCTTGAAAAATTACATCAAGGTAAATCTGATGGCACGATAATTGAAGAAATTATAAATACATCAGATTATAATTACATAACTTTACAGAAAAATAATTCAGAAACAGAAAATCCTGATTTTTCATCCGAACGAAAATCATCTGTATTTTTAAAAACCGCTTTACAAAATGCTGTGAGATGTAAAATTTGTAATGGTTTAATTCATATCAACTCTATATCAATTGACCACATACAACGAAAAGAAAATGGTGGGACGGGCGATGTTGATAATGGACAACTAACACATCCATATTGTAACACCGCCATTAAAAATTAAAAAATCATATTGTATATTATAGGTATTGAATCAGCGTGGTGCTGAATCATAGAACTGATAGGGATATTTGAAAACCCTGCTATCTTGGCGGGACAAATCGGATGTTATAAAAATACTGACGGGGGTGCGCCGTTGTGGAAAGTCAACAATGTTCAAATTGTTTCAGCGCAAACTTTATGCCGATGGTGTATCTGATAAACAAATACATAATATATCATTTGAAGACGCAGATAACCTTGAAAAATTAAGCGATTGGAAAGTATTGTATGACCATATAAAATCGCGCCTTGTTGATGATAAAATGAATTATGTTTTTTTGGATGAAATACAAGAAGTAGAGCAATTTCAGAAAGCCGCAAACGGCTTGCGTATATTGCCAAATGTTGATTTATATATGACAGGTTCTAACTCTAAAATACTATCCGGAGAATTTGCCACCTTGCTGTCTGGGCGATATATAACAATAAACATAATGCCATTATCATTCAAAGAATATGTAAGTGCATATCCATTAAAAAACAGAACTGTAGAAGAAAAATATAATGATTATATACATAACGGCGGATTACCTTATACTATGCGATTGACTGCGGCAATAAATCCGTTAGATAGTGGTAATGGGTGGGATAATACACAAATAAGAATGTTTGTTCGTGGGATATATGACACGATTGTCCTAAAAGACATTGTTGAACGCAAAGGCGTCAAAGATGTATTGCGATTGCAGGATTTAATACGATTTATGTTTGATAACATAGGCAACGAAACATCTGTTCGTAATATAAAAAACTCATTAGAATCCGAAGGCATAAAAATAGATGTTGCAACCATAGATAATTATCTTGATGGATTGTTGGATGCGTTTACGCTATATCGCGTTGGTCGCTATGATATAAAAGGCAAACAATTACTAAAAACAAACGCAAAATATTATTTGGTTGATACGGGATTTCGTTACGCGCTGTTGGGAAGCGAAGGCGATGTTGGGCACATACTTGAAAATATAGTTTATTTAGAATTATTGCGCCGCGGATACGATGTCAGTATCGGCAAGGTTGGAACTTTTGAGGTTGATTTTGTTGCGCGTAAAAATGGCTTTACCGAATACTATCAAGTAGCGCACAATATAAGTGATAAATCAACGCGAGACCGTGAACTACGCGCGCTGAATGCCATAGACGACCATAATCCAAAATCCATAATAACCATGGACAGAATATTCCAAGAATCGCATAAAGGTATACGGGTTATAAATGCGCTGGATTGGTTATTGGGCGTGGAATAATCTGTCCGCGATTTGTAAAGTCGTCCGTTATAAATCCGACCAAGTATTTGGCTTTCCGCGTGGAAGCCATTTATTTTTAATCGTATGGCGGGCGTTGGTTTCGGTCAGTTGCATAACATCCGAATCCGATTTCTTGTCCCGCATTTCCACCAGTAATTGCATAACAATTTGTTCTTTGGATTTACTGGGGTGTTTATCACGAATCTCATACGCGCGGGTAATACACCAATCTTTCAACGGCTTATACTTTTCTGCCGTTTTAATCCCGCCACGCTTGCGGTTTTCAATGTATTTCTCTATTTGGTCGCGCAAATCATATATCGTTGGCTCAACACTATCCACAGTTCCATTTAATACACCTGCTGGCACAATAAGCATATCAAGCATCTGCGTGGCAACGGCAAAATGTCCCCAAAATATATCCGATGCGCTTTTGGGCATATTAGGTTTTACATACGCCATCAGGGACATATCGGTCAGCAATATAATTTCAATAGAAATCACAAAAGTATAATCCATATTGCCAGACTCTTGCCCCTTTGTGAGATATTCACTCATTGCGGCATCAAAAGGTAATTTTTTAAGATTCAGGTATTTCTTAGATTTTTGTAGGTCATTATACAACAGACATGCCAAAGTATCATCGTCAGTAGAGGCAATACTATGAATCCACTTAAATTTATTCACGAGGTTCTGAACACCTGATATTAAACTATAAACTCGTTGGTCGCATTGTTTAGGGTCATTGCATCCCTTTAACAATTCCAATCCTTGCTTTAATGTTTTTTCTGTTCGGCGTAAATCTAACATTTTTTATCCTTTTGCGCTGGCTTGGCAAGTGCGGTGATTTCGTCCGCCATGCGTTGTATGCTGTCGCGCACAGGGTCCAGCCCAAGGCGCATATAAACCGCCGCCGCGGCACGCGATTTATCGCCCAATGCCTTTTGTATAATTGTCTCATTAGCGCCCAGTTGCGCCTGATAACTGCCAAATGTTCGGCGCAGGTCGTGAATATGAAAATCCGTAATGTGCGCGCGTTTCAATAATTCGCGCCAGGGCAATCGCGGGTCGGTGTCTTGCGACTGCTGGGGAACAACCATTCGCTGTGCGCGGTCTTTTTCATATCTTGCAATAATTTCACCGCCTGTGCCGGTAATGGCACAATTTGTGAATCGTTGTTTTTTGTGTCTGCGATGAAAATTGTATTGTAATTCAAATCCACATCAGACCATTTTAGCGCCAACATATTTTCGCGCCGTTGGCCGCAATATAGCGACAATAAAATATAATTGCGAAATGTCGTATTTGGTTCTGATTCCAACGCGGCGTAAAAGCGCGGGATTTCATCGGTCTGTAAAAACCGCTGGCGCGACTTTTTACGAAACATTTTGATTCCGCGCGCCAGACCAGCCCCACGCATTCGCACGGCTATACATATGTTTCAGCAACGCCATCGCGCGATTTGCCACATAGATGCTGTCCCGACCCAATGATTTATGCAGGTTTTCAATATCCGCGCGGGTTATATCCATCATCTTTTTAGAATGCAGACGCACCAGATGATGCTTGAACAAATTTTGATTTTTCAGGCGCGTCAGTGGTTTGTTAGATAACTCGCAATGTTTCGGATAATACTCTTTATTGAAAAAATCGCGAATGGTTAAATCTTGGCGGATTTTGCGTTTTTCATCGGTTGGGTTTTTGCCCGCATCAACCACCGCCATATTTTCGGCAAATAACACCTTGGCTTTTTTCAGTGGGGTATTGACGGCATCCGCGAGGCGAATGTTATAAATGCGACCATTGACCTTTTTGAAAAGGTAATAGACCTTGCTGACCTCGCCAACGCGCAGGATAAAGTTTTTCGTGCTGGCATCGCGGACTATATACCGGTCGCCTTTGCCGGCAAATGGCAGGTTTGCGATATTGGATTCGGTGAAATTGAACTTTGTTCTTGACTTTTGAACCATCATGGATAACCTGTGGATAACTTTTTGGATAAAAACGGACAACCATCACAAAGGTGATTATAAAGGAAAAAGTCGCAGAAAGCCGTTATCCCTAGCCCTTAAAATCCTTTGGTCATCGCGACCGTGTGGGTTCGAGTCCCACCAAGACCACCAATCTTATTATCTTTTATGATTCTATTAAATCTTGATTTTCTTGAACAAAAGAAAGACTCTTTGGATAAAACAGTGTTTGAAGAACTGCAAAAAAATGCCAGTGCTGCATCAGAAACAAAAATAGAAAAAATTCTCGATTTTTCAGGCTTTCTCGGGATTTCCAAAAATTACTACAGTCTTGCGCCTTATTATCATCCAACTCTTAATACGAATTTCATTAAACAAGACGGTATTTACAATCAAGAATCAACAAAAGGCCCAAAAGACGCTATGGCTCGATTATCGGGTAATGCATTGGCCCTTGCCCTGGCCGGATATTTTATCGATAAAAAATATTCTGAACAGGCAATTTTTATGCTCAGCGCATGGTTCCTTGGCCCAGACGGCATGAATCCAAATTTGACATATGCTCAGGCTATCCCCGGCAACAAAATTGGTCGCCCGGCCGGAATAATAGATGTTCATAATTGGATAAATATCATCATTGCAATTGATTTAATAAGCCTTGTAATAGAAGACGAAAAATTTATGACTGGTATGAGGCAATGGTTTGGGGCTCTTGCTGACTGGCTACACACCAGCGATAATTCTATGAAAGTCAGAAATATTGGAAACAATATAGAGGCTTGGCGTATGAGTGCAACACTCGTATTTTCACTGTTTTCAACCGGCCGAGACAAAACTGTAAATGCGTGTTGTGATGAATTTAAAGAAATACTTGAATCTAAAACAGACGAGCGCGGATGTTTTATCACTGAACTGAACAGAACAAGGTCCTTGCACTATAACCTGTTCTTTCTTGACGCCATGTCAATAGCTGCAGAGGCAGCGCATAACCAAGGAATAGACCTTTGGCATTATATTTCTCCAAATAAAAAGAGCATCGAAAAATCTTTTGACTTCCTGGCACCATTCCTAAAAGACGAACATTGGCCCTACCCACAAATACCCCAAGAATTCCATAAACAAAACTCTTTTTATCTTGCAGGGAAACACCTAAAAAGACCTGACTTTATAGAAACAAATCAAAGGCTTGCGGATAACACCCCGAACAGTCATCTCGGCCCGTCTTGGCTGTGGAGAGATTAAAATAATTTCGAGTTAATATTGCACAATTATCGAAGTCGAAACATACCCCACTAAACACTCCACGCAGTGGGAAGCCCTGCGTCCTTCGTAGCACAAAGTGCGGAGTAGGATTGGCGAAGGGTGGTGGACGAGCAGGGATTCGAACCCTGGACCCAATGATTAAGAGTCAGCGGAGCACGAAAATCAACCCTTTGCACCCTGCGGATTTCCGCGGTTTTTTATTTTTTGATAAAACCTGATGTAGATTATATGTAGATTTTGCGAAAAATCAAAAACAATCGTCTCAAAATTCCATTGCTTTCGTCTCAAATTGTGATACGATAATGACACAAAAAGGATTTGTGATGTACAATGCACGTCAGACAAATATATTAAACTTTATCAAAAAACACCCGGACTCGGCAAGTAGCGATATAATCGCGCATATCGGAACTGCTGCATCGCGACCTACGGTTTTGCGAGATATCGACTTGTTGCTGCGCGATGGGAAAATCACAAAATCTGGTGTCGGTCGTGCGACACGTTATTCTGCAGCCATCTCAATAGACGAATATTTTGATATTGACCCCGATAAGCGTAAATTAAAATCGGAAAAATTTAATTTTGCTGTTTGGGACGAAATGCAAAATTTATTTTCGGTGCGCGAATTGTCTGAACTGGATAAATTAAATGCGCAATATCGCGATGAAAAATCCAAAATGTCACCGACTTTGCTAAAAAAGGAATTTGAAAGACTGACAATCGAGTTCGCTTGGAAATCATCAAGGATAGAAGGTAATACGTACACCTTGCTGGATACAGAGCGTTTAATAAAGGAACACATAGCCGCCAAAGGTAAGGATAAATCCGAATCGCAAATGATTTTGAATCACAAGGCGGCATTGGACTTTATTTTTTCCAAACCGGATTTATTCAAAAAGATTACAGTTGCGAAAATAGAACAAATTCACAAATTGCTGACCGGTGGATTGGATGTTGAATCCGGCATTCGTGAACGCGGCGTTGGTATTATCGGCACAAACTATCGCCCACTGGATAACAAATTCCAAATCAAAGAATCGTTGGAACAATTGGTTAAATTAATAAACACGTTGGAACATCCATTGGAAAAAGCACTGGCGGCTGTTTTAATGATTTCATATATTCAACCGTTTGAAGACGGAAACAAACGCACCGCACGAACAATCGGAAATGCGATTCTGCTGGCGTTTGATTATTGCCCGTTATCATACCGCAGTGCGGATGAGGTTGAATATAAAAAGGGAATTATCCTGTTTTATGAACAGAATGATTTCAAATATTTCAAATCAATATTTGTCGGACAATTTTCAGATGCGATAAGAAAATATTTTGCAATATAAATAAACCCGCGCGTCGCGGGTTTAACTTAACGGTATCAACGATAACGATGAAGTAGTTCTATAAGTCTAAACAAAATTTGTTTTTGTTCAAAATTTAAATATTTTGTTTTGTGATTTTTATTAGCAAAATCTATCAGATACCAAACAGCTTTATCTGTCCGGATACACGAAGTGGCGGATATATTATCGCATGAAGTTATTTTTATAAGGTAAAGTTCACCAAAAAACTTGGTGGGAACTAAGGGATTCGAACCCTTGACCCAATGATTAAGAGTCATTTGCTCTACCAACTGAGCTAAGTTCCCGATAAAAATTTTTCCGACTTTTCAATCGAATTTTGCCCCAAATTCCGACTTGTCCGCCGAAGCCAAAGGGCGAAGGCTGGATGTAGATTTTCGCATATAATCACTTCGTATTATAGAGCTATCCAGAGATATGCCAACTTTGAAATTTTACAAAAATCTCAAAGAAGATAGCGCTCTGTCGCTATTTGGGGCGCCCCAGGGCGAACTATCGACTCATTTTAAGAGTCATTTGCTCTACCAACTGAGCTACTCGTCCGTACAAGTCACAATTATATACACTATTTTAACGCTTGCAAGAAAAAAAACAGAAGCCCACCATTCCCCGGAAGGTCGCTGCAAATGCGATGGTAACAGATAGTAACCTAAATTTTACCGTTGACACAATACGAATTATTTCCTATTCTTGGGCCGTCAACAGAGAGGGAGTTTCTATGCGAAAGTTTTTATTCGCATTCTTTTTATCCTTTATTTCCCAGGTTGTTTACGCGGATTTTTCAGAACATTTTTACTCTGTACACAATATGCCGCATGTTATGCTTGAACACGACACTTTCATACATCACAAGGCGATTTTAAACACAGAATATATCACTGTTTCCGATTGCTTGAAACTTGAAAACTTTGGCGAAATTTATGCTGATATTTTTATAGAGCCTGGACAAACCCTATCGTTTAAAAACAGCGGCGCGTTCTATGGAACTATTTACTCGGACCAAAATTCTCATCTTATACAACTTGTTAATTCCAAACAGGATATTGGGGTCTTGGACTTTCAGGGCGACGGATATTTTTCTGTAATGGTTGGTCCGGGAACCACAATAAATATTTCTGATATTGCGTATATGTCGGTTAACGCAGATAAAATTATTCTTGACAACTCGGTCATCCGCCTTGGGCCTAATTTTACCGAACTTGCACAAAACATAGAAATTATTGGCAACGTTTGGATTGATTTAAGTAACCTTTCATTATCTGACGGTATGCTGCTTTTAAGCGGAGTTAGTGGAAATGGTTCTGTGAATATTTTGACAGATAATCTGAGCCCACTTTACTATCCGCATACGGTACAACGTGGCAATTCTATATTTCTTGAACTGTTTCGTGAAACTGATTATGAAAAAGCACTCGGTGGTAACGTTGGAAAGTTTCTTAACAATGTTCGCAAATCTGGTGGAAACAAACGAATGCTGGACGCACTTGACCGTCAAACAACTTTATCCGGAGTCCAAAATGTCATAAAACATTCTGCAGCATTTAATCCGGTAAAACTTGTACGCCCGGTACAAATTTTTGAAAAGTTCGAATCAATGGGCCCCACCGAGTCAGGATTTTCTGCGGATTTTGAACCGATTTATATTTTTGGTAACGACATGGAATTATTCGCGGGTCGTGCAAGTCTTGACTTATCTATTTCCGATTGGACGCTGGGGCTTGTTGGGTACGCGGGCAGTTTTGAGTTTATGGATGAACTGGACGATTTCAGTGGAAAATTCTTTGGTGGTAATATCGGAATTTCTTATGCAAGGGAATCTATTTGGATTGACTCTGTTGTTGGCTATAGCATATCAAGTTTTGACACTGGGCCCATATTCAAAGCGAGTTCAGATGAACCGACTGGACAATCAATATATGCCAAGCTTGACATGGGGTTAAATTTTGAACAGGGAAGTATGTACATAAAGCCATTCGTTGGGATTAGCGGAAACGTGGCCAAGGTAGAAAATGATGTAGACTCTGATTTGTACATTCGGGGTGGCGGAATATTTGGATACAAGTATTCGGTTATGGGGCTGAGTTACGACTATTCATTGTTTGGGGAAATCCAAACAAATTCCGATATTGTACTTGGTGCAAGATTGGGGGTATGGAGCGAAGTTGATTTAGTAGGCGGTAATGCCAGTGTCAGGGCATTGAAAACAGAGCTTGGAACATACTATAAAATATCGCTTGAAATCAAAGCCGGGTTTTAGAGATTTGAGCTCTTGGTAACATTAAAAATCTATTATTCCGCCTCGGGCTTGTTTGTGATATAATGCCCGCATGAGGCGTCTTCTTGCAGCAATCTTTATCCTAGAATCTATACTATTTTCGGCCATCGACAGCGCTGCATGGGCCGCAACAGTACGCCAAAGAACCCAGGTCGCGCAACCAACTGTTATCGCACGCTCTGCCGTGGGCCCCGCAAAAGTTTCTGTCCAGGGCGGCACATCTATAAAACCAGCCGCGGTAACAAGTATGACTTCCAACCAATGTCGTGACACGTGGTTTTCTTGTCTTGATGGTTTCTGTTTGGCTGAAAATGAAAACGGGGGACGCTGTCTTTGCTCTGACAGTTTCTCGGGGCTAAGCAAAGAATGGAACGATATTGAAGGTGCCGACAGGGCAGTTGCGGCACGTGCGATGGGCGCCGTTGCACAAATTGAAAGCGGCGCAAAGGCTGAATATGTTGAAACCCAGACTTCCCGCGCAAGCGCACGCAGTCGAACCCTTAACAGCTTATGGGGCGAAACAGAAACTGCAACAAGCAAAGAACTTGCCGATATGTCGGGCGGCATGCGTTACTCTGGGGCAATGGAACTATGTCGTAAAAGTTTACCCGCATCGTGTGAAACTGAAATGGATATTTTGCAACCTTTGTACTCAAAAAATGTAAGGGATGATTGCGCCGCATTTGAAAACGCAATAAAAAAACGCCGCGATATGTCGGCTCAAAATCAGGCTGCATCCCGCGGCAGCGTCCGTGCAGCGGCGATTCAATCCATAGAGTCTACAAACAAATTTAACCGGGGCCAGTGCCTTATCGAATATAAAAAATGTATGCAGGACGGGGAGGTATGCGGAGAAGACTGGAGCGAATGTATTAACGGCCGCATAGATACGAAAAAATTAATATGTGAAAAAGTCTTGGATAATTGTACCCTTGTCCGCGATGAAATATTTCCCTTGTTTATGCGAGAATCAGGACCAGCGATAGCAAAGGCCCAGTTGCACCAAAACTCTGATATAGCCGGCTCATGCCTTGCGGATGTTTCAAACTGTATCGTAAACGCGTGCCGCGACGATATAGAAGCCAAGGGAGTCGACACAATGGACAGCTGTCTTTCGCGACCAGAAATGGCGCGCAGCTTCTGCAAGGTGGAACTTGACCGGTGCGAACCAATGGCCCCCGGACTTTGGGACTATGCAAAAATAAAACTGGGCGCCATGCGGGTCGACAGATGTACCGAGGAAGTCAAAGAATGCTTTGCAGACGAAGGGCGCTGTGGTGAAGACTGGCTTAAATGTATTGGGCTTGATTATGCCGCAATGCATAAAATGTGCCCAGTGGACAAGCTTGTTGTATGCAAGGCAAACAATCCGAACTTTGACATATCTGACCTTGATAATATGGTTATGGGAATTTATCTTGGGCTTGATAATTCCGCACTAGAGGAATGTACAAAGATTGCACAAGACGCAATGATACAAACTTGCGGTTCGTTGGATAACTGTGATGGGTTTGACATAGTTTCTGGTTTCGGTGGAAATTCTCTTCGCCAGGAACAAAACGGGCTCGAGATAAAAATCAGCGGGCTTGTGTCGTGGCCTTTGCTCAAGATTTCGGATGGCGCCTCGTATGCCGAGTGCGTCGCAGGCGGAAATAAAAACTGTGACACATATATACCCGCCGGAATTCTGGACATAGATGATTATATGTCAGAATATGACAAGGTTAATTCTGGAAATAGCAGCGCCCGAGCCAGAGTCCTTGAAGAACTTGAAGGCCTGCAAGCCCAAATGGATGCAGCATATATAAGAATGGAATCGCAGCCCTTGTTAAGCCAGTGCCTGACCGGTCGTGACCTTTCCCAAATTACCGGAAAAAACGAACGTACCAGTGCAAGATTTCCAAACATAACAAGACCATATCGTTTGATGATAGCACACGATTTACAAAGACGTGCCGCCGAAAATTACAGTAAAAAACTGGAAGAAATGAGAAGCGAGATTGTCAAAAGCGGGGATTTAAAAAATGCCCAGTACGCGTGCGCGTGCGAGCCGATGAAAGTGGAGTCTACACTTGCCCAAGCCGGTGTTGCGTCGAACCTTTCTGGCCTTAGTCCAGCCCAACAAAGCGCACTTCGCAGCACAAGTTTCGAGCAACCATTCGCATCCGAATTAACAGTCCAAAGAAGTGTGTCAGACGAAGAAATAACTGCACTTGCCGGTCAACATGTAACGAACGAACACGGCCCCCAGTACCTTAATATCCAGTACGATATGTGGAGTGCCTTTACCCCTGAAACAAGGAATTGTAAAGTCTGCAGTGTCGTAAGTATCTGCGGAGAAAAGGAAATAGTAAAAGCAAATAAAGAAAAACTGAAAGAACTTAAGAAAAATATCATGGCATATACAGTTGGCGGAGCCATTGTCGGCGGAGGCATTGCAGTTGGTGCCGCGGCCCTTGCGGCAGGAATAACAACAACACTTGCAATTGGTGCCACAACAGCAACGGTTGTCGGAGCAACGGCCGGAACCGCGGCCTTGACGGCAACCGGAATAACAACAGTTGCCGGCACGGTCGGAACCATTTCTGCAACCACCGCCGCTGCGACAACAACAACCGCATTCTCTGGGGCGATGGCCGCAGCGGGTGCCTCGTCGGCGGTCCCGGTCGTTGGTTGGGTTGTTGCAGCGGTCATAGTGGTTGCGGCGGCATTTGTTGCTTTTGGAATAAATAATGAAAATTGGGAACACGTGTGCGAGTCCGACGGACAAGAGTGCAGCGATATTCAAATGTGAATAGCGTATTATCCGAACCAATTTTAAATTTTTTATTTCGGACTTTTTGTGATATAATGGGATAAATTAACCAGGAGATAATCATGGCTGAACGTGATGATGAATTGGATTTACTAGATTTGGAAGATGATGCAAATGATGAACTTCCCGCCGCAGACCCGTTTGGAAAAACTGTGCGACCAAAAAAACCTTGGCTTTTGTTGGGGGTTGCTTTGCTCGTCATCGTGCTCGCAACATTTATCATCATAAAAACTATCGGAAATGATTCCGCGGAAAACCAGGAAGTTGACCTTTTTGCCCCAACCGAAGTGGTTGAAACGGTTACCCCCCCTGCCCCAGAAGCTGCACTTGTTGTGCCAGAACCCGTTGTAACCGCCCCTGTTTCCATTGAAACAGGAACCCCGGTCCGCGAAATTGAAGAACGCAAACCTGTAACTTTCAAACCGGAAGCGGGCGATACAACGGCGCAAAAGCCAGCAGCCAAACCAGTGACCGAAAAAAAGATAGAAAAGCCAGCATCAAAACCAGCCGAGAAGAAAAGTACCACAAAAACCGCTACATCATCGGCCACATGGTATGTCCAGTTTGGTTCTTACAGCACACGCACGGCAGCAGAAGCGGCACAAAAGAAAATTCGCGCCCAACATCCAAGCCTGTTTGACGGAAAACAGTTTGTAATTCTGGCCGCGGTTTTGCCGAATGGAACAACAACCTATCGTCTTCGCATAGCCTTTACAACAAGTTCTGATGCGAATGGCTTTTGCCAGAATGCGAAATCCGACGGTCTTGACTGTTACGTAGCGAAATAAGGGAGCATAAAATGAAAGCAGGATTTTGGGAAATATTATTAATAATAGTGTTGGTGCTGTTTTTGTTTGGGTTCCGCAAGTTTCCCGAGATAGCAAAATCAATTGCCAACGGGGTAAAAATATTCAAGAAAGAATTAAAACCTGAAGAAAAAACAAAACAATCGGGCAAGAAAAAAAGTATAACAAAGTGAAACATAGGGCGGGATTATCCCGCCCTTCTTTGGTGTATGAAGTGTAAAAAGTTATGTTGCCCCATTGAAGCGCGATTTACTGTACTGGGTTCCCCTCCTGTGGAGGGGTGCCCCGAAGGGGCGGGGTGGTTCTTGTAGGAGTTTCTCATAGTCCACATACTTTCCGCTTTGGAAAAATATAAACTATGTGGATTACGGGAAGAATTACATGAACCACCCCGGCGCCACGCGCCACCCGGCAGACGGTCTCCGTCCTCCATAGGAGGGGAACCACGTACAGTAAATCGCGCTTCACGAGGAACGCACAACTCTATACAGCCTTTCACTTTTACACTACTTTGGCTGGTTGCCAAAGTTTGGGGGAACTATTAATTTATGATTTTGTTCCACGATTGGCTCTCGCTCGCAATTACAGCAACCCGCGATACCAAAACACAAAACGCCAAGTAAAAACAGACATGTAACTTTTTTCATTTTTTATCCTTTTTATTTTGGAAATTTTACCGCATCTTCCATGTATTTCACGAAATCATCCAAAGATTTTGTTTCTTGATTTTCACCACCAAGATAACGCAGGGTTACAGCTTTATCCGCTTCTTCCTTTTCACCAACGATTGCGATAATCGGAGTTTTTGCCATAGACAATTCGCGAATTTTATAATTCACTTTCTCGCTGCGCAAATCCGCACGGCCACGGACACCAACCGCTTTGAGTCGCGCAACAACTTCATTTGCATAGTCATTATATTTTTCTGAAATAGGCGCAACAACCACCGGTTCCGGACTCAGCCACAATGGCAAATGGCCCGCCTTGTCTTCAAGTAAAATTCCCATAAAACGCTCTATGGACCCAAGCATGGCGCGATGTAACATAATCGGACGATGTTTTTCTCCGTCTTCACCAATGTAAGACAAATCAAAGCGTTCCGGCAAATTCATATCAAGTTGCACGGTACCACACTGCCAAACCCGCCCAACGGAATCACGAAGATAGTTGTCTATCTTGGGTCCGTAAAAAGCTGCATCCCCTGGGGCTATCTCATATTCGATTCCGTTTTTTTCAAGCGCATTCCTGAGGGCACTTTCTGCTTTGTCCCAAATCGCATCGTCCCCTATTCTGAATTCTGATTCTTTCCGGGTTGCAAGTTTCATCGAAATATTTTCAAATCCAAATTTTCCATAAATATCCTTGATAAAACGCAAGACTTTTACAACTTCATCTTCCAGTTGTTCTTCGGTACAGAAAATATGCGCATCATCTTGGGTAAACTCTCGTACTCGCATTATTCCATGCAGACCACCCGCAGCTTCGTAACGATGAACTTTTCCAAACTCGGCAACGTACATCGGAAGCTCGCGGTACGAAGTCATGCCATGACCAAATACAAGCATTCCACCAGGACATGACATGGGCTTTATACAAAATTGCTTGCCGTCTTCTGTCTTGCCTGAATAATTGTGTTCGCCATACTTTGCCCAATGACCAGACGTTTCCCAAAGGCACCTGTCCATAAGCACAGGAGTAGAAATTTCTTCATATCCCGCCGCTTCTTGGCGCATACGAACATAGTCTATAAGTTTACGATATATTTTAAATCCCTTGTCATGCCAAAATACAGCACCCGGGGCGTATTCTGGTTCAAAATGAAACAAATCCATTTCGCGCCCTATTTTTCGGTGGTCGCGCTTGGCGGCTTCTTCCATCATTTTAAGGTGCGATTCCAATTCTTCTTTGGTTGCGAACGCGTCCACGTAAACACGTTGCAGCATTTTATTTTTACTGTCGCCTTTCCAATATGCGCCAGCGACGCTGCGAATTTTAAAGCTGTCACGGGGAAGTTCTTTAGATGACTCTACGTGAGGTCCACGACACAAATCCGTAAAGCCACGAAAATCGTAAGTAGACAACGAATCACCCAAAGCATCATATTCATTCAACCATTCCATCTTAAGCGGCTGGTCTTTGAAAATTCCGCAAGCTTCTTCGTGCGACACTTCGCGACGTTCGAACCGGCCGGCGCTTTTTATAAGCTCTCGCATTTCTTTTTCTATTTTTGGAAAGTCTTCTTCAGTAATTTTGTGTTCCATATCAAAGTCATAGTAAAAGCCATTTTCTATGGAAGGTCCCCCGCCAAATTTAACATCTGGCCAAATTTTTTGGACTGCGGCGGCAAGCACGTGCGCCAACGAGTGCCTTATAAGTTCAATTGGATAATTTTTGTCTGACATAATTAACTCCGTTATCCGCAATTCGCAGTCTGTGACGATTGGTCACGAATAACGTATTGCGTAAATTTTTTTATGATTATAGATTGTTTAAGCGCACTGCGCAACAGAATTCAGACCCCCGCGGGGGTTGTGGTTGTGTTTGAGAAGAAAACAAATAACATTTTCATTTTTATAAAGCGACCCTGCTTTAAGTGGAAACTACAGCCCCACCCGAACTATGGCTTGCCACCCGACTTGTTCAACGAAGCGTTCCGCGTAGTGTGAAGCCCTGCGTCCTTCATAGCACAAAGTGCGAAGTAGGATTGGCGAACATGGCTTGCCACCCGAAGCCTTGGCGAAGGGTGGTGCCGGATATGTGACTCGAACACACGACCCCTTCATTACGAATAGAGTGAGCGGGTATCCGTAATCGGCACAATTCTAGGACTTTGACCGCGATTCTTAAAATATGGTTTTTTAATATGTAGCCATATTATAGCAATCGCGCCGCCGTCCTTAAATGCTTGTAATCGGCCTGGCATGACGGAGTATAAAGCGCGATACGGCACAAGTCAATAAATTCTGAAAAAATATCACTTGTTTTGCGTTCATTTATTTATATTTGGGCTTTTTTGCACGGAAAGCCGACTAAATCCGCGTTAGATTTATATCGAAAGCCGACTAAATCCGCGTTAGATTTATATCAAACAAGGGGTTAGTCATGAACAATAACGAGAAACTTTTAACCACAAATGAACTTTCCACGATGTTGGGGCTTTCTGTATCAACATTGTTGTTATATCGGGCAATGGGTATCGGGCCGGACTATATCAAAATCCGTCGCGCCGTGCGGTATCGCCCCAGCAAAGTAAATGAGTGGTTAGAGGCGCAAAACAAGTGAGAAAATCATGGCAAAAGCCACTTATACCCGTGTAAATATAACGGAAACATACTTGCGGGGCTTGCGTTCCCCTGTTGATATGACTATATCTGATACCGCGACCCCAGGATTGCACGCGCGATATTCCGCCGCGTCCGGCCGTTCATACTTTTATATTCATTATCGGACACGATTCACGCGATTACAGCGCAACATGAAATTGGGAATGTTGGGGGATTTTTCATTAAAGGAAATTCGTCAGCGGGCGGCAAAGGTTCGTCAGCAGGTTTGCGACGGCCTTGACCCGTTATTAGAATTGCAAAAATCCGTTGCCGCCGAATATGAACGGCAAAAAAACGACAAGAAAGTCGGCGAGGCATTTCCCGAATTTTACGATAAACATTGCAAATTACACTTGAACGACGACAGCGTAAAATACTATGAATCAAATTTTAGGATTTACATTTTACCGCGTATTGCGGACAAACGGGTAAGCGCGATAGACACGGCCGACATACAAGATATTTATGACCTTATATGCAAACAACGCGCAGTTGCGACCGCCGACCATGTTCTTGCCTGTATATCGGTGTTTTTGACCTGGTGTGAAAAATATAAATACAGGGCATTAAATTCTAATCCGTGCCGCCTGGTGCAAAAAGGGAAAAAGAAAAAACTAACCTATATCACGCTGGACATAGAGGGGTATAAAAAACTTTTCTGTGCGCTGGACGCAGGTATAAAACAAAACACTTATGCCGAGGCGGCATTTTTGGCGATAAAAGCCCTTGCATTAACAAGTTGCCGGTGTAGCGAAATAACCGACCTTGAACATGACGAGTTGGATTTAGAAAACGGCTATTTGCGCCTAAAAAAACGCAAAACGGATTCTTTTAATGTTCCGCTGGGTGCGCCCGCCGTTGATGTTATACGGCGTGCGCTGGCAGTGTGCAAAAGCGATAAATATGTATTTCATTCGCCGCGCGATACGACGCGACCGATTGTGGATTTGCGCCGCGCGTTTTGGTGGGCGTTGGACAAGGCCGGATTGCCAAAAATGCGTATTCATGACTTGCGCCATTCATTTGCGACCCTGGCGGCAAATATGGGCGAGAATATGCAAATGCTTAAAGAGGTTTTAGGGCATACACGGGTATCAACGACGGAAATATACGCACACACCAATAATGCCGCCGCAAAGAAAACGGCGCAAAATGTATCAAGTATGATAGTGGGGTAATAAATAACCAGCGCAAAACAAAATCAACCGCCCATTTGGGCGGTTTTTAGTTGATTTTTTACCTTATTTGTGATATACTAGTGCCTAACACGGACGCTTGCAAAGCGTCTTTTTATCCCCCCGCGTTCGCGGGTTTTTTTATTCCAATTTTATGAGGTTATAAATGTCAAGTAAGAGTAAAAATTTGCACCGCGCCCGTGCCATAAAAAATGACGAGTTCTATACACAATACGATGATATACAAAACGAATGCGCCAATTACATGGCGCATTTTTTTAATAAAGTGATTTATTGTAATTGTGATACCGAGGACAGCAATTTTGTTAAATACTTTTTGGAATTAAAAGGTCTTGGGTTAATACGCGATGTTTTATGGTCTGGTGGTCTTGGTGGTGCGGATTTCCGAAGTTCTGAATCTATTGAAAAATTAAAACAGGCGGACATTGTAATAAGCAATCCGCCTTTTTCTTTATTCCGTGAATATATCGCACAACTGATAGAATATGATAAAAAGTTTTTGATAATCGGGAATAAAAACGCAATTATCTATCAAGATATTTTTACACGCATAAAAGAAAATAAGATTTGGTTGGGGGTTAGACCTTTGGGGCGCGACATGTTATTTGATGTGCCTAATCCGCAAGATTTAATCCAAAATGGGAAACGAGGTTATAACTATGCGATTTGTAAAGGCCAGGTAAAAGCGCGAGTGCCTGCCGCGTGGTTTTCTAATCTTGAATGCGAAAAACGCAAATTTTTAGTGCTTTCCAAAACATATACGGGGAATGAATCCGATTATCAAAAATATGATAATTATGACGCAATAAATGTTAATAGGACGATAAATATACCAAAAGATTATGACGGGGTTATGGGTGTGCCAATCAGTTTTCTTGATAAATATACCCCAGACCAATTTGTAATACTGGGGCGCGATAAGGATTTGACAACCAATAAAAAAGGGGTATCTATTGCTGGAAAACACCTATACACAAGAATTTTTATTCGTAAAAAACTTGCATAAAAAAGACAAAGTTCCTATTATGTTCTCATAACTGGTGGTGCGTTGGCACAGGTGAAAACATGCGAAAAATACTATTTATATTGTTTATCTTATTCCCAATATGCAGTTTTGCGTTTGAGATTAAAGACCTTGCCGATTATCAAAGTGTGGCCGTTAAAGTTTTTGTTGAGAGTGATTCATTACATAAAAAGAACAAGGAAAACGCCAGCACCGAGATTCAAGGCACGAAAGAATTGGTGCGCGTGCTGGGAAAAAATAAAGTATATTACAAAACCGAATTTGTGTATATGGCCGATAAAAAGACAGAACTTATCGGCGAAACAACATGGTATTTTTACACCCCAAAATCACTGAACGGAAATAAAAAGTATAAACTTTATTATCGTAAAAATGACGCAACTTGGGCGGGCAAACCAAATGACACCTTGGTAATTGCTAAAAAATCAAAAGACGAAATTTTATTTTTAATTGTCAAAAAAGACAGCGCGGCCGAAAAAGAACTATATGAACACTTGAAATTGCGTCGCCCCGACGCGCCAAAACCTAAATCATGGTGGGGGCGTTTGTGGCATAGTTCGGACACCCCGCCGCCAAAACCAACGCTGGACGACGAATTGCCCGAATTACCCGCACGACAAGTCAGTCAAAAACAATTTATCGGTTTTTATTTTACCCCAGGCCCCGATTGTGAAAATGGAATCATAGAAAATTTCAACAATTCTAAAAAAACGGCCGATGTAGCCGTGTATGCAATAACGAATAAAAGAATCCATAGTGCGCTGGTGGCGGCACACAAACGCGGCGTTAAAATCCGCGTTATTACCGACCGCACGCAAGCCGGACACAAAAGTTCATTATCGGACGAAATATCAAAATTGGGGATTCCAGTCAGGACGAATGTTGGCCATAAACTCATGCACCATAAATTTGCGGTGTTTGACGGCAAAGCACTTATAACAGGTTCGTATAACTGGACGGAAAACGCCACCAAAAGCAATGCCGAAAATTGCCTGTTTATGAATCATTCGGCCAAAGACCTATCAAAAGAATTTGACGGACTTTGGAAAAAGTATCAGAGATAAAAAATTTTACTGAAACCGCTTGAAATCCGCTATAAAACTTGTATAATTGACGACGCGCCGGTGTAGCACAGGGGTAGTGCAGTGCTTTCGTAAAGCAAAGGTCGCTGGTTCAAATCCGGCCACCGGCACCAGTATAATATGGCGTGTTTGCGCCATATTTTTGTTTTTGCGCTGGACGAAAATCCACAACCAGCGCACACTTTGATTCTTTTCCTATTTTGCCTCTTTGTCTTGATTTTCCTATATTGTGTGATACTTTTCCTTATGTATCAAGAGGTGTCGCAATGGCAAAAGGGTTATGGTGGGATACTTTGGAAATTAGAATACGGGTAGAAAAAGCCGCCAAAGTTGAAATTTACATGTCCGCGAATATGCGAAAAATAGTCCAAAATAAATGGCCTGCCACCCTATCATTTAACTATTCATGGATTCGCACAATCACGGCGGAATTTGCGCCCTATCATAATCATTATAGAACAGCCACACCAACAAGAACGGATTACGGATTAACGCCGCGAGATATAACTATATTTGAAGATGTTATGCGTTGGCTGGACTTAATAGATTCTGTGCGTGATAGAAAAATCTTTTGGTGGTGTGCGCTGGGTGTTAATTCAACACAAATTGCGAAAAAATTAAAAATTACCCGTCAAACAGCCAGCAATAGAACAACCGAGATTTTAAGATTTTTGTTAAAAGAATTTAAGGAAAAACGACACCTGCCGTTTGAGTATAACGGAGAGGAAATTGCAACCGATTCGCAAAAATTTAACGGCACAACGACGGCATTTTTGTAAAGCAAATTTACGGGGGTAAAAAAGTGGCGGATTTCCGCAATTTTTTTACTTACCTATATATACATAGATAAACAAATATACAGAAATTTACAAAAGTGTTAAATAAAAAATCCCAGAATCCTGGGAAAAACGACACAAAATGACATTTGGAAAAGAACTTTACGGATTGCGGATTGTTGAAATTCGCGGCAATATCTGAATCGGATTATAACAATCTGAAAATAACGAGGTTGCCATGACGAAACAACAACAAATATCAAAAGACGATTACATTACAGAGGACGAATTGTCGGCATTGTGGGGTATAAAGAAAAACACCTTGCAAAAATGGCGTTCTAATGGTGTTGGGCCGGTATATATTAAACGCGTGGGGCGCGTTGTATATCACAAGGCCGCACTGGTGGATTACGAACGAAATAATTGCTTTCAAGGTTCGGATTCGCGCGTTTCCCCCGATGTAGCCGATAAATTTATAAATGGCAGTGCGCTGACCACGACACGCCGGTAAGGGAGTGTGTTATGCGGATTCTATTAGACCCTGATTGGAAAGGTATTTTTAACGACTTGTCGCCGGAAAAACAACTTGTCTTGTTTTGGTGTATTTTGGATTACCCAAACCGCGATTGCGATATAGGGGCATGGGATTTTATTAAAAAGCAAATTGACCGCGACCATTCCTCTTATCAAAATCGGTGTCGTGGCGCGGGCGTTGCACGACAATCAAAGTTGAACAATTCACAATCAGAGTTGATTAAAAAACAATCAAGTTTGATTGCTGGGGAATCTGCCCATGGTGTCGCGGACGACCAGTCGGCAAATATAAATAACAATAACAATCCCAATTTCAATTCCAATAACATGGTGGAAAAGTTGATAAAAAACTTATCGGACGGGTTCAATATCAACAACGAGCCAAAATATGAAATCAATCATGATTTTTCTTTTCACGAACTTGTAAAACGAAATCCTGCGCTGGCACAAATTCTATCGTGTTATACGGACGATGTTTTGATAAAAGCACAACGCGCTATTGTCGCCAAATGTTTGGGTAAGAAAATGCCACTAACGGCGATAATGACCTGGGTTAATAATCAACACGAATACGCAAAAGGAAAATAAAAATGAAAAAATATCAAAAATTTGTTTGGACTATGAAAAATATAGAGGCGGAAATACGAAAGGCCGCCGACGGCCACGATATTGAAATGCTGGCGGAAATAACAAGCCGGTGGTTGCTGCTTATTAAAAACAAAAAGAAGCGCGTGGTGTTTTGGGACATTTGCCGCGACCGATATAACTATACGCAATTTTTATCAGTTCATAACATAACCGAGGCACGATACAACCAAATTTATATTGATTGCCTTGGTATGTTGTTAGAGATGTTGCCGCAAATTTATAAAAAACAAATAGGTTCTTTTGCGGAAAAAATTGCATGAGGGTAAAGGCGACCGCGCGACCGCGCTAGCGACGGCAAAAAATATCTATTAGCCATTAGCCGCCGACCGCGACCGGCGCAAAAATTCGCCAAAATCGCCGACCAAATAAATGGCTATTAGCCACGAGGTAAAACAAATGGGGGTATCACAGCGGGAATATGCGCGACGACGGGGTGTTTTTCATGGCGCGGTTCAATATGCAATCAAAACCGGCAAAATAAAACCATTGCCGGACGGCACTATTGACCCCGAACGAGCCGACAAGGAATGGGGCGAACACCAGGCCACCAACGCAAGAGTGCAAAAGGCGGCCGAGGAAATCAAAATCGCGCAAGCGTCAAAGGCAAAGGCGGAATCTGTGTTGTTGGAATTGAAAGCCAAAAAGCAGTTGCGTGAGTATATTCCACTATCAGAGGCGACCATAACATTACAGGTTTTTACGCGCGATATAAATAACTGGCTGGCCTCGTTTGGCACGCGTATAGCACCGCAACTTGTCGGGAAAAATGTTCAACAAATCGCCCTGGTGGTAGATACTGAAATACGAAAAACTTTGAGAGAGCAAAGCAATGGAATCGGGCAAAGGATTCTTAAAGAAACAGAGAAAATTTTGGATTCCACGGCTGATTAAAAACGGCTATGAAAAGTTGTTGCAACTGGATTATGATTTGCTGGTGTCCGATTGGGCGGACAAAGAGAGAATTTTAACCAGCGACACCTCGGCCGAATCTGGCCGGTGGAAAACAAGCCGCACACCATACTTGCGCGAGATTATGAATTGTTTATCGCCAAGCCACCCATGCCGCAAAGTTGTATTTATGAAAGGGGCGCAAATCGGTGGCACAGAGGCGGGGCTAAATTGGCTTGGGTTTATTATACATTGTGCGCCTGGGCCGACGCTTGTTGTAAATCCCAGTATTGAAACCAGCAAACGCAATAGTAAAATGCGCCTTGCGCCCATGGTTGAAAATACGCCTGCGCTGGCTGAACGAATAACCTCGCCCCGTGCAAAAGATTCTGGCAATACAATTTTCCAAAAAGATTTTCCAGGTGGCAGTTTGATTATGACCGGCGCAAACGCGCCGTCGGGGTTGCGTTCCGTTCCCATACGCTATTTATTCTTGGACGAAATAGACGAATACCCAAAGGACGCCGGCACAGAGGGCGACCCCGTTGATTTAGCAATCCAGCGCACCGCGACATTCGCAAATCGTAAAATCTTTATGATTAGCACACCGACCATAAAAGACCTTTCACGAATAGAACAGGCATTTTTAGAGGGCGACCAACGCTATTATGAAGTTCCTTGTCCTTATTGCGACCATTATCAAGTTTTACGATGGGCAAATATAATGTTTGATAGTAAAAATTGCACCGAGGCCGTGCATAAGTGCGAAAAATGTGGCGAATTATGGCACGATTGGCAAAAAGAACAAATTTTATCTCGTGGGCGTTGGGTTGCGCGTCGGCCGGAAAATACCGATGTTGTGAGTTTTCACTTATCGTCATTGTATTCGCCACACGGCTGGTTAAGTTGGACGGACATTGCAAAAGAATTTTTATTGGCAAAGGACGAGCCGACGCGCTTGCAAGTATGGACTAACACGAAATTAGCGGAAAGTTGGGAGGACATGGCAGGCGACGCGATAGACCCGACGAATCTTGTCGCGCGTGCTGAATACTTTGGCGACGAGTTGCCCGCGGGCGTTTGTATTTTGACTTGCGGCGTTGATGTTCAAGACAATCGCCTTGAAATTGAAATTGTCGGCTGGGGGCGTGGCGAGGAATCGTGGTCTATTGATTATCAAATAATTTATGGCGACCCCAGCACGCCGGAATTATGGGCGGAAATGGATAGGGTTCTTGCACGGCGATATAAACATGCTATCAACTTGCCGGATTTACATATAACGGCCACTTGTATTGATAGCGGTGGGCATTATGCCGACCAGGTTGTTAGTTATTGCCACCCACGACGCATTTATGGCGTTTTCGCTATCAAGGGCGACGGCGGATTTGGAAAACCGATATGGCCTACCAGCGCAAGCAAAAACGCCAAAACAAAAAAGCCAGTTTATATGATAGGCGTAAATGACGCAAAAGATGTTTTAATGCGGCGGTTGCATGGCGACACCAGCGCGGGGCAATGGCATTTCCCACGCGGCCGCGATATAGAATGGTTTGAGCAATTAACAAACGAGATTGTGCGTAAAAAGTTTAGTAAGGGGCGACTTGTGCGCGAGTGGCAGCCACGCAAGGCCGGTGTGCGAACAGAGGCGTTAGATTGTCGCGTGTATGCTTATGCCGCGTTGCGTGCGCTAGTTCGCAACTATAAACTGAATCTTGACGAAATAGCCGCGAAAAACGCCGCTTTGTCGCCGAATGTGGCACACCGACAGCCAGCGCAAAATCAGAACGCGCCAGCGGCGCAACAAGTCCGCCGTGTTCGTCGTGTGCGTAGTCGCGGCATTGAATTTTAATCCGAATTGCTGGACTTTTTGATTTTTTCGCGTAAAATGGTTGTAAGTGTAAAGAACTCTAAATCAAAAGAGGCAAAACAAACGAGTGATATTTTTAGAATGTAGCCATAATGTAGCCGAATATGTAGCCATATTATAGCAAATAGATTAAAGCAAAAAACTTTTCTTTGTATCTTGATACAGAAAAAGATTTTTATCTATCGCGGAAAACTGGCAAAAATTAGGCGTTTTTCCACTCTATTAGATTTTATTGTATGAGAATTACAGAAAATTACGAATGAAGTGCTCTACCAGCTGAGCTAATCCGGCGACAGGCTTTATTATATCTGTATTCGCCCACCTTTCAAGTAAAAAATCGCAGTCCCGGGACGGGCAGAATTAAATGTCTATTATGCTTCCGAAAAGAACCGCAAAGAAAAAACTTACACTGCCGCCTATCACGAATAGGTGCCAGACTGCATGGCTAAATTTTAATTTTCTCCACAAATAAAACACTACACCAAGCGAATACGACAGGGCCCCAGCCAAGATAAACCACAAGCCACGCTCTGGCACAGTCGCAAACATCTTGGGCAAGATAAACAGTATAGTCCAACCCATTACAAGGTACAACGCAACCATCCACTTTGGCTGGCGCTTGGGGCTTTTTATTTTCATATAGGCGCCAAATATTGTAATCGCCCAAAGGATTCCAAACACAGTCCAGCCAACCGGTCCACGCATATTCACAAGGCAAAACGGAGTATATGTTCCAGCGATAAGTGCGTATATTGCAACGCTGTCCCATACTTCAAAAAAGCTTTCCGACTTTTGCCCTATCATCGCGTGACACATCGTAGACCCAAAGTAAAGCGTGAACATTGTAAGTCCGAATATAGCGCAACTTGTTACCGCCCAAGGGTCTTTTTTCAACACAGCAAAAACGACAAGCAGTGTAAGACCTGCTATGGCAAGACCTATTCCTATTCCATGGGTAAGGACGTCAAGAACCCATTCTGTTTTTGTGCTTGGGCGTTCCCAACGAAAGAGTCCGGTTGCACGCAGTACGCCCAACAACCGATTCGCCCGAGAATCTTTTTTCACGGCCCTCAGCCTTGTTTTAATTTGCTTTTTATTTTTTTCCATTTTCCTTTCCTTTTTACTATTGGTATGCAATACCTAAAAATTATCCTTCCAAGTTTTTTCCAAATCTAAACTTGTTTCCGGACCTTGCGCTATGATACTCAGCTGGGAATTGAAAAAGTCTTTATTATATTCCGCTATATCCGAGACCGTTATTTTATCTCGCATTGCGCTGTATTCGGCCAGGTCATAAAGCTCTTTATACAAGGCAAAGTGCCCTATGAGTTCGTCCCTACGCCCAACAGAGCTTTCCAAAAAGTCAGCCCTTGCTAATTTCCTTATCGTTTTCCAACGTGCAAGCTCTTGCTCTGTCACTGGCTTCGTGGTCATGATTTCCTTGCACACACGCGCCATTGTCGACACCGCTTCTTCCAGCTTTTCTGGCGACAATGATGTGCACAACAAATTTGCACCCGCGAACTCATCACCTATCCCGCTTTGGTATATTTGATACACAAGTCCCATTTTTTCACGAACTTCGTCATGTAAACGCTCGCCCAGTGCAGACTGGAACCCAGACTGGCAAAGGTCCCAATACTCGTTTTCTTTGCCAAGCGAAACATTATCGCGGAAACCAATAATAATTCGCGTCTGTTGACGGTCTTCCCTGGTATCATAGTACACAGTCGGGGAAAGCTTGGTCTTTGCAAAATCTGCCGCAGTACCACTTGGAATTTTTGCAAATAATTTTTCCATCATTGCAACAGTTCCGGGAACATCATCTACTTTTCCGGAAATACCAATAATTATATTTTCGCCAACATAGTTACGATTTATAAAGTCATCAAAGTCATTGCGTCCCAGTGCGGATATAGTTTCCAATGTTCCAAGTATATCGTGTTCAAGTCCGCTTTTTTCAAACATTTTTTTATAAGCAATTTCCCAAAACTGATTATCGGAATCGTCTTTGTACTTTTTGTACTCTTGCGTTATAACCCCACGTTCGCGCTCTATATCACTCGCGCCGAGTTTAGAATTTGTGACACAGTCTGCAAGAACATCGGCCAATACCGGAAAGTTTTCAGCCAATATTCGGCCATGAAACCGGGTCCGCCCGTGTGACGTAGACGCATTAAAACGACCGCCTCCACCCTTGATAATATTATGCAAGTCGGTAAAAGTTTCACGTCCTTTGGTATTCGTTCCGGCCATTAACATATGTTCAAGAAAGTGCGCAACGCCATACTCTTTCGGGCTTTCATTTCGACTGCCCGCGTTCACTCGCACCGTCATCGCGGTTGTTTCTATGTCCATTGGGTCAATTATAACGGTAATTCCATTAGACAGTTTAAAAAGTTTCGGTTCAAAATTCATCTTTTATTTTCCTGTATTAAATTAGTGATTTTATTCGGGCACGCACCTTATCGCCCCCCATAACCCGTATGATAGAATGCAAATCGGGTGTATTCGTGCGACCGGTCAATGCTGCGCGAAGATTCATTGCCACGTCGCCATTCTTTAGTCCAAACATTTCTGCAATTTCAACAACCTTGCCCCACCAAATATCTTTCTCGTCAAACTCATCAAAAACTAGCAAAAACTCGGTCAACGCTTTTCTATTGAAATCAAATTTTGTATTGGGAACAAACAAATCATCAAAGAAATATGCAACCTCTTCCAGCGTCTGCTTCCATGTAACAAAGTCTTTTCTTATACGTTTTGGGTTGTCACGTTCTATATCCAAAATCTCGTAAACATAGCCCGTATCAGCTTGGATTCGTTCATACCAATCCGGCGAATATTCGCCGGCCCAGCAAAGTACCTCGTCCAACAATTTTGTCGTTGGAAGAGTTGCAATAAACTCTCGCGCCCACCATTCCAACTTTTTCATATCAAACAACGCACTTGATTGCGGAATTTTCTTGGGTCTTATTTCATAATCCCATACGCTTTTTACCTGACCTTTGGCCTTGGCTTCTTCGTAACCGCTTGATATTATATTCACAAGGTATTCTAACAAAGCATACGTCGGCCAGCCCTGTTCAAAGAAAAACTCCATATTTGCCTGGGGGTCTTTTCGTTTGGAAAGTTTGCGCTGATTACCCGTTTCCACGTCAATCGTATCAAGTGTACTTGTGTGTATGTAAGCCGGCGCAGTCCAACCCATTATATTAAACAACTGGATATGAAGTGGCAATGAAGGCAACCATTCCTCGCCCCGAACCACATTAGTAGTTCTCATAAAATGGTCATCGACAACGTGCGCAAAGTGGTACGTGGGCAGTCCGTCACCAGATTTTATCAAAACAACATCTTCATCGTTTTGCGGAAACGCAATCGAACCACGCACTATATCTTTGCAAAAGATTTTTTGTGTGCGGTCAGCGGTGGAATAAAGACGGATACTGGGGACCTCTCCGGCGTCCAAACGCGCAATAATTTCATCTTGGGTCAAATCACGGTCACGCGCCCACTCGCCATAAATTCCAGTCGGCCAGCCAGCTGCTTTTTGTTTTTCCCTTATTTCATCCATTTCTTCGGACGTTAAAAAACAAGGATAGGCCCGCCCGTCTTCCAACAGCTGGGCGACCACACTGTGATAAATATCCTTGCGCTCGCTTTGATAATATGGACCGTAATTCCCACCCCCCTTCGCCAAGGCTTCGGGAGACAAGCCCTGCTCTGGCCCTTCATCGGGCAGCATATCAAAGTTTTTTACCGTTTTAAAAATAACATCCACCGCACCGGTAACTTCACGCTTGGTGTCAGTGTCCTCCACACGCAGATAGAATATTCCACCGGTTTGCTTTGCAAGTTTATAATTTATTAAATATTGGTAAAAATTACCAAGGTGCATAAAACCAGTCGGCGACGGAGCCACGCGTGTTACCATTGCGCCCTGGGGTAAATTTCGCAAAGGAAACATTTCTTCCAGTCCCTTAACAGTATACTTTGGCCGTGCACCCAAAACCCGGGCGATTAAATCTTTGGATAAACCTTTACGCATTTTATTTGCCTTTTTTGTCATTAGATTTTATACTAATTTTATGGAAATGCAAATAATTCGAACTTTTGGCCGTATTCATGGAAAAAAATTATCAACTCGCCAACAATGGCTTGTGGATAACCTGTTACCGCAATTGTCACCGCTCGAGAATGAACGGATAGTATCCGCCCCCGCTATATTAGAGATTGGCTTTGGCGGGGGCGAGCATTTGCTGCATATTGCCCGCAAAAACCCAAACTCGTTAATAATAGGTGCCGAGCCCTTTATAAACGGAGTTGCATCACTGCTGACCAATATGACAACTGCCCCCTCATGGGCTTGCAAACCAGAGAACGAACCGTGCAACCTGTATCCTGTAAAACCAGAATATAAAAATATTCGTATATGGCCGGATGACGCCAGAAAACTGTTAACCGGTGACTATGAACTGACAACTATTTATATATTACATCCCGACCCATGGCCCAAAGCGCGACATGAAAAACGAAGACTGTTGAATACAGAATTTTTAAAATCGCTGCGCACACACCTGAGCAAGGGAGGCAAGATAATTTTTGGGACAGACCATACGGATTATTTTAATTGGGTGCTGACCCAAATTCCGGACAGTGGCCTTGAAATTGAAAACACTGAATTCACCAACCCGCCCGAGGATGGACTCGATACGAGATACCAGCAAAAGAACAAATTCGGCAGCGAAAAACCAATGTACCTGGTATTAACGCATAGTCACTAATCTTTGACTCTTGCAAGGTCGTCGTAAGATTTATACTTTTCTTCGGTATTTTCATAGTATTCGTATGGTTCTAAATCATTGGCATATCGCCCAAATAATTCTTTCAATTTTTGAACAGACGCCTCTATCATGCTTTTGGCTTCGTCACCAGAATATTCGACAAGTTTTATGTCATTGTTCCGCAGCTGTAAAAACTGCATAACCGACGCTTTTTGCATAAAGGCCTCAAGCGGTAACTGGGGCATATTACCAGCCAAAAGCTGTTTTTTATTCGGCGCAGCCCCAGTTTTTATATCAAGCACGGTACTGTTCCAAACTCGGTCAGCAATTGCTTTGACTTTGCGACCAGCTATTTCCGTTTCAAGCTTTATCTCTGATTTACCACCCGCACTGTTCTTTAACATCTCGGATATTGCTGGCGCCATTTCCACAAATCTTTTATGCCAAAAATGAAACAACACAGAATCTTTTGGCAGTATCTTTAATGCCGCATTATCCAACATTTCAACTAGAGATTGATTATTACCTGTTGCCGAAACTTCAATCACACCGTGAACCAAAGTCCCAAACTCTTTGGCCCCGGGACCAATCCACCAATCGTCTTTCGGACGCAGTCCAAGTATATGTTTTGCATAAAATGCATAAGGGTTGTGAATTAGTAATTCAAGTTCTGTGACATAGACAGATGTCATGTCACGCGGCGGACGCGGCGGAGAATAGTCCAATGGTTTCAAGGGAACATTGTCACGTTCCCTGACCGCTTTCAAGGACGAATCATCATCACACAAATTTATTCCGCCAACCCTTACTCGCGATAAAAATCTTGATTCTATGGTTTGATTTCCACCTGCGGTTTTACTGCGCAGCCAATAAACCCTGGGGCCACAAGACAGATTTATAAAATCCATTGCCATAAGGGAAACTTTTCGCTCGGGCGGGGGGAGCCCTATATTATTTGCGATTTTTCGGGGCAACCAAGGGTTTTCATATCCAAGCGCGGGAAACATGCCCTCGTTTAATCCCGTAAGAATAATAACATCTGCGGTCTGCATTCGGGATTCTATGGTTCCAAGAACTTTGATTTTTGCATCTTCGTTTAAATCTGGCCTAACTTGAATACCAGATAGAACATCAAAAATAACACTTCGCATATCAGATAAAGACAAATCGATTCCGTTTGCGGATAAAAAGCCTGAAACGGTGCGCAGCTTTTCTGTGATTTCGTCTTCATCCGCACCGAGCCCCCCCTCTGGGAGTGGGCTCAACAATCCCTCTATTAACCCAAACAAGCTTATCCCCTTTTCCCTGCGGTGCTTGTTTTCTATCATTTCATCAAGGGCATTGAGTATTTTTCGCCCAATGATTGTTTGGGCGCCAGACACCCCGCCCGAGAAATCTGCGACCAAGCCACGTGCCCGAAAAGCCTCGGCTAGCCTTTGATTACCGGCAGCATCTGGCGTTATAACCAAAACAGTTTTATTTTCACAAATTGCCGCGCTCGCAATTTCCGCGGCAACATTCGCCTCTTCACTTTCACGTACGCAATCTATTCGCGAAATCTCGCCACCAAAGCCTGCGCCAAGCAAAGGAGCGTTAGAAAAAGCGGCATTAAAAAAGTCTATGTTTGACCCACCGACATCTATGACCCGAACTAAATCCGGAGATACATCTATGCGTTCCAAAAATTTTAGCTCTGACACATACGGATTGCACTCAGAGCCCACCAGTGTTCGAGAAAGCCCCCCCCCGGCCCGCAATAAAAGCGCGGCCGCCCCCCCCCTAGAGGGGGGGGAATTCCGCACGGGAGTATCAGAGCCTGATAATTGTGCACCAGACTCCAGGTATGATTCCCCCCCCTCTAGGGGGGGGGCGGCCGCGCTTTTATTGCGGGCCGGGGGGGGGCTTTCTCGAACACAGGGTAAAACAACGCAATCTGAAATTTTTCCCGGCAAAAGAATACGACCATTCGCAAGACCCGCGATATAGCACATCAAATCAGCAGTCGCTGGAACCGAGGCCGTAGAGCCGCAAACTATAACGAGGCCTTTTTCTCTGCGTTTTAAGTATTCTATCCAGCCGCGAATGTCAGCGTTTCGTTTCGCGGCCTCGGTAATTTTTCCCGAAAAAATAGACGGCATGACAGAGTCCGCAAGCTGTAAAAACTCTGCCTTTTTTTGAAAATGCTGTGCATATCTTTCATTAATCAAACCCATCCAATCGGGGACTTCATCTGTTTCATTACTAATATAGTCTTGCATACGTACAAGGTCACTTGCAATGGACAAGGCTGAAGAAAAACTTATCTCCTCTGCCGCCACCAGCATTTTTGCGAGAACGATAACCCTTTCCTGGTTGGACACAACTTCGTGCGCCGCTTGGTTATTTCCCGGCTCCTCCCCCAACGCCACTAATTTTGGCAAAGCGGCGCCCTGCTCTGTAATGAATTTTTTAACCGTGCGAACAGCACGCTGACTTGGCAAAAAGATTATGTCGTTTGATAAATCCCGCCCGTCGAGAAGAGTCCACAGTGCCCAGACCAGCCTTGCCGGATTTGACGCACAAAAGATGTTTTGTTTTGTATTCATTTAAAAGTTACTGCTTTACCCCTATAATTTTCCGCATACCTTCTATGCCAAAACCTTTATCACTTGAAGTTTCCAAAATCTCGCTGCATGCAGCTGGACGCGGCTTTACGCTGATTTCATTTTTTATTTCTTCTATTTTTGTTTTATTACTTTTATCTATTTTGGTAAGAACTACTTGATACGGAACCCCGTTCGCATCACAAAAGTCCATTACCTCTTTGTCTGACTTCTTAAGCTCGTGCCGGGCGTCAATCAAAAGAAATAATAATTTAAGCGGCCGCCTCGTTGTTAAATACTCGGCCAGCCGCGCAAGCCACCTGTCCTCGGTTTCCTTGGAAATCTTTGCATAACCATAACCCGGCAAATCCATAATCACAAGCCGGTCATCAAAGTTGAACGCATTAAGCGACTGAGTCCGCCCGGGTGTCTTGGAAGTCCGCGCAATAACACATCCCGCAATCGCATTTATAAGGGAAGACTTGCCTACATTGCTTCGACCAATAAATGCAAACTCTGGAAAACTCGTATTCGGCAAAGACCTTACCGTTTCAAACGAACCTATAAATTTTATCATTGTTTTATCCTTTATAGTACCAAAACCCATCCCCCG
>QMCE01000151.1_pt1 | contig 31428 bp, 21 predicted proteins | sample 1821851 | NCBI WGS metagenome assembly QMCE01 (sample SAMN09453174, study PRJNA476694) | Termite gut metagenome, whole genome shotgun sequencing project. | isolation source: worker | host: Odontotermes sp. | place: South Africa:Pretoria | collected 2016-01-28 | reverse complement strand
GCAACGGCAAGCAGGTTTTGGAAATGATCCGCATGGAACTGGAATACGTTGACCTGCCGGTCATTTTTCTGACCCGCCGGGGCGACCCGGCAAGCATCCGGGGCGTCAGGGAGTTGAAGCCGATACGGTATCTGTTGAAGACCCTGGATCCATACCTGATCGTACAGGCCATAGACGATTTTTTTGACAAGAAAGAAAAAAGAAAAGCGGTTCTGTTCACATAATTTATTGAGGCGCCGCCGCCATTAACGGACGGCGTGGAAAGGAAAAATACATGTTTGAGTGTAAACGGCAAACGATCATGCTGGTTGACGACAATCAGGCCAACTTAAATATTGGCAAAAACATGCTCAAGGGCTTGTATGAGGTCTACGCGCTACCATCGGCGGAAAGGCTTTTCAAGTTCCTGGAAACCGTGCGTCCTGACCTGATCCTGTTGGACATAGATATGCCCGGTATGAACGGCTTCGACGTCATCAGGATATTGAAGGCCCAAGAGCGGTACGCAAATATACCCGTCATCTTCGTGACAGCCAAAACCGAGGAAATGGACGAACTGGAGGGCCTGCAATTGGGGGCGGTGGATTATGTGACCAAGCCCTTTTCCGCCGCCATTCTTTTAAAACGCATTGAAAACCATCTGCTTATCAAAAGTCAGAATGTGGAATTGAAGAAATTCAATGAGAACCTGATGGAAATGGTCAAGGAAAAAACAGCACGAATCGCTGATTTGCAAAATATGATAATCAGTTCCCTGGCCGAACTGGTGGAGTTCCGGGACGTTTTTACTGGCGGGCACATCAGCCGGACGCAGAAATATGTGGAACTGTTGCTCAACTGTATGCTGGAATACAATATATATTCAGAGGAACTTCTTTCCTGGGAAAACATGGAGTATGCCGTGCCCTCAACCCAATTGCATGACTTGGGCAAGATATTCATCAGCGACGCCATCCTGAAAAAACCGGGGCTATTGACGCCAGAAGAGTTCGAGATTATGAAAACTCATGTCAGTCTGGGGGTGGATGTCATCAGGCGACTGGAAAAACAGGGCGCGAACCAGCTTTTTTTGCAATATGCCGAAATCGTCGCGGCCACCCATCACGAAAGGTGGGACGGCAGCGGCTACCCGGCCGGCTTGGCAGGCCACGCCATCCCGCTCCTGGGCCGCATGATGGCCATTGCCGATGTCTACGACGCCCTGACCTCATACCGACCGTATAAGGAGGCGATGTCCGCAGACAATGCGGCCGACATTATAATCACCGGCGCAGGCTCACATTTTGAACCTCTGCTGGTTGATGTTTTCAAAAAAGTGGCGGATAGGTTCGCGTACATCGTCAAAAGCAGTGACTATGTAAAATGAGTTGTCAGCCTCTTGACTGTTGAAAACGCCCGGTCGCCTGTGGCGCCGGGCACGAAAATTCAACGGTGATTCGTAGCCTTGGTTGTCAGTCCGCCTTCAGATATGACATATAAAGTCGGTCTTCCTCGTTAATATGTTTGATCCACCAATTTTTCAGAAAGTCCAAGAGCGGCCTGGCTTCAAAGGCCGTAAAGTCGTGACGCTCGGCGGCACGCCCCATGCGCTCCATTTCCGCGATGAGCTTTCCGTGCAACTCTTTATGCGCCGCGAGATCAGGGTAGCCAGAAGATTCCAGGAAGCCCTCCTCCGCAGTAAAGTGGATATGGGAATATTCCTTTATCGTATGGAGAATTGACAAACACATATTATTGCTGTCGGCACCAAGGTTCATCATATAATACAAAGAATTAATGATGGAAGTGATGCCCCTGTGCTGTTCGTCAAGAAGAGGAATGCCGATATTATGTTTTTCATCCCATTGTATAAAAAGCGGTCGTAACATTTTTCCTATCCACGTTCCTATATTTCATTTCATCTCACAAAAAGACTTATAGCGCATTACAGTATAGAAAGCTGTTTTTGTATGTATCATTGATACTAGGTGAGAGTCAGATTTACGCATCGCCAGAGGCGGCTTACATCTTGTTTTTTTCTCCCGGCGTGTTATACTTAAAAAAATTGCCATGATGCGGATTTGTTTACATTCGCGATGATTTCAGCTTGATAGTGGAAGAGTTTGGAGATGGTGCGGGTTCCTGAAAGTATCCACATGATCCGCAACAGGTGCGTCAAGAGCCTTGGCTCACCTGTTGCTCTCTCTCTTCGCGCACCCAGGTTTGAACATGCTGAAACCCTTTTACCATAAAGATAAAATTTACAACATTTTTCGCAATGTCAACCTGGCGCTCTTCCTGGCCGTCTCGGTTTTAATGTGCGTCTTCATGGTTTTTATGTTGAAAAATATAGTGGATAGTGTGGCGCGGGACTATGCCGCGCTGTACTCAGCCAGAACCATCGGACGGATCAATACTGATTTGGGAAGAGACATAGCTCTTATTAGAAAAACGGCCAATTCGCCGGACGTGAAGAGCTGGCTGGCCGACGAGTATGATCCGGAAAAAAAGGCCGAAGCATATGAGGAGATGATGGGAATCATCTATGTGCTCTCCAACAGGGATTTATATTTAGGCATTGAAAAGTCTTCCCATGAAATATTGATACGGCCGGGCGTCTCCATCGACGAGATCAGGCCACATGCCACGCTGGCCGCCGGTGAGGCAGCGTCCGCCTGGTATTTCGAGACCACCACTTCCCCACTGGAGTATCAGCTTAAAGTCGGCCGGGATCCTGTGATGCGCAGTAGACGCATTTGGCTGAACTACAAGATAGAGGAAAATGGCGCTGTCCTGGGCGTCTTGAGTACGGGACTTGAGCTTTCCTCCTTGGTGGCAGATTTGTTCGCCGGCTATGACCACAGGAACGTGCGCGGCCTGGTCTTCGATGAAGAAGGCTCCATTCATATGGACAGCACCTCGCTGGCCGATGTAAGCCATTCACATCGCGGCGCAGGGGAGGAACGCCGCCTGGCGGACGAAATTAATGATGCATCCCTCCTTTCCGCGATCAATGACTATACGAAGACGATTGACTTATATTTCGATCCGGGAGGCGGCGCTTCCTCCGCCACCATCAAGTTGGAGGAAGGGGGCCTGTACGGCTACGCGACCATTATGCCCATCGCTTCCACCACATGGTTCCTCCTGACCCTGTACAATTCTGCGTCATTGTTCGCCACAGCCAAACTTTTGCCTATAGTGTTCCTGATGTTCACAGCGTTCATAATTTTTGTCGCCGCCAACAGCTTCATGTGCTCCAAACTGATATTCGTACCCCTTGAAGCCTTGATGGAGAGCATCGTACATACGAAAAACAACGTGAACGAACGCATTTACGGCGCCGACAGGCCCGACGAGATCGGCGTCATCGCCAATACTGTCCAAAACATGAGGGACGACTTGGCCGAGGCTCTCAATAAAGCGCATTACGACGCACTCACCGGCATCTACAACAGGCGCTTTCTGGAGGCGAACTTAAGCCGCATTATTCAATCAGCATCACGCGCTGGCGGTATGCTGAGTGTAATGATGGTCGATGTGGATTTTTTTAAAAGATATAACGACGCCTATGGGCACCTGCGGGGTGACGCCTGCTTGAAACAAATTGCCGCTGTCCTCTCCAAGAGTGTCGGGCGGGCGGATGACTTCGTCGCGCGGTACGGCGGCGAAGAATTTACGGTCATCCTTCCCAACACCGATGAAAATGGCGCACGAATGGTGGCGGACAAACTGCTTGAGGGGGTAAGCTCCTGCGGCATACCTCATAAAGCAAGCGATACCGCCAGCCATGTGACCGTTTCCATCGGCCTCACCACAGGCGAGGCCAGGCACACGCAAAGCGGAAAGGATTACATTCAGCGAGCCGATGAAGCACTCTATCTTTCCAAAGAAAGCGGCCGAAACAAGTATACATTTTTGAAATTCTGACACGCTGCGCACACATCTTACAACTACTTCCCGTTTAGTAAGTAGATATACAAAAAGTGCGTACTTGAATAGTGAATCATATTCCGTATAATTTTAAAATTTGTCTGGATATAAACTCCAAACCCCCTATCGAACTCATAAAGGCAACAAAGAATGGAAATGGAGAAAGTGCGTTGCCCGCGTTGTGGTGCGTCTGACAAGAGTGTGCGGAAGCACGGCCAACACCTCGGAAAGCAACGATACTACTGCAAGAGCTGCGGCTTGGCTTTCACGGGCAGTCAATATGTACGACGCCCTGAGCATGAGCTGAACGCCATTAGAGCGGAAAATAAAAAAATACTGAACTGCCTGGAAGCGGCCCGGCGAATGAATCTTGCACTTGACGCTTATTTGACCAGCGGTACAGGGAAAGCCATGAGCCGCCTGAACGTGACAAGGGAGCGTTTTATGCGTTTACTGGCGGACATCCAACTTGACCTCGCCAGTAAAGACAGAGAAGACGAACCCTTCCTGATTTGAAAGGAGACTCCTTTTTGAACCTGGAAAAAAAGCCCTGCACTATATTTTAGAGCATTTTGCACATCGGGGTCTGGTTTGCGAGGCATCGAACTGTTTATCATTCCTTTTGATCCCACTCCAGCCGCCAATGAATTTGGCCGCAACGGCGCTTTAAGTTTTTGGATCGTCGCCTGAAAATGAGCCCGGCGGCGGTCGCCGCACAGAACAGCAGTAAAAACTTCATAAAACAAACCTTTCTATTTGAGTTGGCGGCCAACTCATTCCTCAAAACTCAAGTGATTCAAATTTTACGCAATGTGGTTTATATTGTAAATACATACCTGTATGTTATATGCTAACTTAAATGTTAGTATAATTAATAGCTTGCCTCACTTTCAATAATATGACATACTTTTGTTCCAAGATAACACGAGACAGCTTTCATGATTGCTTTCATCAAAGAAAGCCAGTAAGCATCTCCTCGCACGGTAGTAAAATGGATTCGCGCATAAAACTTTTAACCCGAAAGAGACCACCCGCCAGAGCCCTGTATCGGCAAATTCTATTTGTGACGCTTGCTTTTATCGCCATGACGGTGCTGAGCTACGCCTTTATGGGGAACATTGTACGCAAAAACCTGGTGCAGACCGCCGATGGCGTGCTGGACGTGACTGAAGCGCGGGTGATGTCCCAGCTTCAGGAATTTGAAGCGACTCTGGGAAGCGTTGCCGAAGAAACGCGCGAAATCATTATGCGGCATGGCCGGGCCGAGGTGCTTCAAGCCTATATCGACGACATAACGCAATTCGTTTTTTTGGATGGTTATGACATTTCCGGCGTTCAGGATTTTTATGGATACTTTGAGGCCCTGCCGGGAGGGCCGGCGCTGATACACAGTAAGCGCCGGTCATGGCCGGAAGAGGCGAAGCCGGCAGAATCCAACTGGTACCGACTGGCCGTGGCGGCCGAGGGCACCGTAGTGGAAACCAGACCATATATCAACGACGACGGCAGAGTTTCCTATACTTACGCCAAAAGCCTTTTGGACGACGAAGGCCGCCGTCTGGGCGTCATTGCTATGGATGTGGTCATCAACAAAGCCGGGCGGGACATAGTCTCCACGGCTTTGAATCAGGGCGGCTACGGGATGCTCTTAAATCAGGATTTGCTGGTGATGTTCCATCCGAATCCTGATTTTGTGGGGATGACCATGAAAGACCGTTCTATTCCCGTGTACATTTTTGCGGATGAATTGCTGGATGGGAAAGAGGTTATGGAACGTCCCATGATCAGCTATAAAAAAGAGGAATCCTTGGCCTTTTTCCGCAAGCTCCCCAATGATTGGTATTTGGGACTGGTCACGCCGGAACGACAGTATTTTGCCAGTATACGCAACATGGGGTTAATTCTGGGCACACTGGCCTTCATGCTCGCGGCAGTTTTGAGCGGCATATTGGTTCACCTTGACAGGATACGCTTGAAAGCGGACAGTGAGAACAAACAGAAAAGCCTGTTTCTGGCCAATATGAGCCATGAAATACGCACTCCTCTGAACGCGGTCATCGGGCTTTCGGAACTGGCCCTGGCCAGCGACCGGCTGGAGAGGTACATAGAGGACACGCTGGAAAAAATACACGCCTCCGGCATGGTCATACTGGGCATCGTCAACGACATCCTGGATATCTCCAAGCTCGAATCCGGGAAATTAGAATTCTACCACACGCGCTACGACACGCCCAGCCTGATTAACGATGTCATGGCCTTCAACATCGTGCGCATCGGGGAAAAGCCGATTCAGATGAAGCTCGACGTGGACGAAAATCTGCCAGGAGCCCTGTACGGCGATGATTTGCGGATAAAGCAGATTTTCAACAACCTGCTTTCCAACGCCTTCAAATACACAAATTCGGGAACGGTGGAATGGCGCATATCATTCGAGCGGGACGAGGAGGCTGTGTGGCTCTCGTCCAGCGTGCGAGACACGGGGATAGGCATTCGCCCGGAGGATATGGAGAAGCTTTTTTCGGAATACAAACAGCTTGACGGCAAAGCCAACCGCAAAGTGGAAGGAACCGGCTTGGGCCTGGCCATCACCAAACGCTTCGTGGAAATGATGGGCGGCTCCATCACGGTGGAGAGCGAATATGGCAGGGGCACGACCTTTAAGGTGCGCCTGCGCCAGATCGTGGCCCTTGATATGCCTATAGGCCGGGAGACGGCCAAAAACCTCATGGATATGCGCTATACCCAAGCCAAACGCGGCGGGAACACGAACCGTGCGCGCGTTGATTTGTCTTACGCCCATGTTCTCGTCGTGGACGACGTCGCGACCAATATCGAAGTGGCCAGAGGCATGCTGAAACCCTACGGCCTGAAAGTGGACAGCGCCGCCTGCGGGCGGGAGGCCATTGAGATGATCCGGGCGGGCGTCCCGCGCTACAGCGCCGTGTTCATGGATCATATGATGCCGGAAATGGATGGCGTCGAGACCCTGCGGGCCATCAGGAAGGAAATAGGCACGGAGTACGCCAGAAACGTCCCGATTATCGCCCTGACTGCCAATGCCATTGTGGGCAACGAGGAAATTTTTCTGAGTAAGGGTTTCCAGGCTTTTCTCTCCAAGCCTATCGATGTAGGGCGGCTGGACGCGGCACTCCGCCGCTGGGTCAGGGATAAAGAACGGGAGAATGCCTTGGATGAGGCTTCCCCGGCCGATGCGGAGCGCGGCCCTGAAAACGCGCATATTCCGCAGGATAACCTGAAAATCGCCGGATTTGACTACGAAAAGGCCCTGGAACGCTTCAGCGGCGATGCCGCGGCCGTTGTCGCAGTGCTGCGCTCTTACGTAGTAGGGACACGGCCGTTGCTTCACAGCCTGCGGGAATACCTGAATACGGGAGACCTGCCAAGCTACGCTATTATCGTCCACGGGATCAAAGGCTCAAGCTACGGCATACAGGCGCGGGAAGTTGGCCGGCTGGCCGAAGCCTTGGAAAAGGCCGCAAAAGCGGACGACATGGAGTCCGTAACAGCCGCCCACGGCCCGTTTGAAAAAACGGCGGAAGTCCTATTGGATGAATTGGACAGAGCGCTGTACGAAATTGACGCCGCCACCGCCGCCCCTGTTGCCCAAAGGCCCGATCCGAAACTGCTACGGGAACTGCGCGAGGCCTGCGGGGCTTTCGAGATGGACAGGGTGGACGCGATCATGGAAAAGCTCACCTCAAGCCGCTATGAAGACGGTGAAGAATTGGTGGTTTGGCTGCGTGAAAAAGTGGCCGACATGGCGTTTGAGGAAATCGCCGCTATGACGATGCCGCAACCGCATCACACCGCACCATAATTTCAGATTGACGCCAATAAGGAAAACAAGCCGACGCCCCGCAAGTTCCCATTGGGAGCCAAAACTACTCACTTTAAGGAGACACTCAATGCCAGACAAAAAATTGACCAACACGGCCGGGGCTCCAGTGGCCGACAATACAAACTCCATAACCGCCGGGCCGCGCGGCCCGATGACCCTGCAAAACCCCTGGTTCATCGAGAAACTGGCCCACTTCGACAGGGAGGTCATTCCGGAAAGGCGTATGCACGCCAAGGGATCGGGCGCTTTCGGGACTTTTGCCGTAACTCATGATATCACCAACTACACCAAAGCCAAAATCTTTTCCGAAGTCGGCAAAAAAACCGACATCTTCGTTCGCTTTTCCACCGTGGCCGGGGAACGCGGCGCTGCCGACGCCGAGCGGGACATCCGGGGCTTTGCCATTAAATTTTACACCGAGGAAGGTAATTGGGACTTGGTGGGCAACAACACTCCGGTCTTTTTCCTGCGCGATCCACTGCGTTTCCCCGACCTCAACCACGCCGTCAAGCGCGATCCCAAAACCAACATGCGCTCGGCCCAAAATAATTGGGATTTCTGGTCAATCCTCCCCGAAGCCCTGCATCAGGTGACCGTGGTTATGAGCGACCGGGGCATTCCCAAATCCTATCGCCACATGCACGGCTTCGGCAGCCACACCTACAGCATGATCAACAGGGATAATCAGCGGGTCTGGGTCAAGTATCATCTCAAAACCCGCCAGGGCATTGAAAATCTCACCGACGCCGAAGCGGCCGAATTGGTGGGCCGCGACCGGGAAAGCCACCAGAAAGACCTTTTCGAGGCCATCGAGCGCGGCGATTTCCCCAGGTGGGATTTGTACATCCAGGTCATGACCGAGGAACAGGCCAATACTCACCACGAAAATCCCTTTGACATCAGCAAAATCTGGCGGCACAAGGATTTTCCCCTCATCCCCGTGGGCGTGATGGAACTGAACCGCAATCCTGAAAACTATTTCGCCGACGTGGAACAGGCCGCTTTCAACCCGACCAACATCGTTCCCGGCCTGGGGCTCTCGCCGGACAAGCTGTTGCAGGGGCGGCTCTTTTCCTACGGCGACGCCCAGCGCTATCGCCTGGGGGTCAACCACAACCTCATTCCGGTGAACGCCCCCCGCTGCCCGGTGCACGCCTATCACCGCGACGGCCTGATGCGGGTGGACGGCAATTACGGGGCCACGCTCCACTACCAGCCCAACAGTTGCGGCGAATGGGCCGAACAGCCCGAATATAAAGACCCGCCTCTGGAACTGTCTGGGGCTATGGATTCCTATGAACCCAAGGATGAGCAAAGTGACGACTGCTTTACGGCGCCCGGTGACCTCTATCGCCTCATGACCGAAGACAAAAAGGCGCTTCTGATTGAAAACACGGCCCGCAATATCGAGCCGGTGAGCCTAAACGTCAAGCTGCGCCACTGCGCCCACTGTCTGTTGGCCGATGCCGACTATGGCCGCCGTTTGGCCGAGGCCCTGAAGCTAGATATAAAAAAGGTCGAAGCGCTTTCCAAAATGACACACACCGAGCGCATGGCCGCCACCGCTTGCAGCAACAACTCCATCTAATTATCTCGCTCTCTTGTCATGAAAAAGCCCGGTCATGTGCATTGCCGGGCTTTTTCATGGTGTCCGCCATTTTCCATTCTTCATATATGACATTTTAATCCGCCACTGTAGCAATATCACAGATAAAATAACCTTTTTATGTTGAAATAAATAATTGAGATTAGGCTTAGTTCTGAATCGGCTGTTCAGCATGGTTATAGTTGCCGCCCGCGGCTTTCAGCCCGCTTTTACAGTCTGTGGCGCCAATGAGGGGAGTTATTCGGTGAGTTTCAGGCATATTTTGGATTTTGGCGACTTTGAAAAAACAGGCGTTACCTATACCCTGTCTCTCATAAGCGGAAAATATAAAGTGGCTATCATATATTGCCTGCTGGACTTTAAAGTGATGCGCTTCAATGCAATGAAGAAATACATAAAAACGATCTCGTACAAAACATTGAGCCTAATGTTGAAAGAACTGGAAGCGGACGGACTTGTATTACGGCAGGAATTTTCGCAGGTTCCTCCTAAAGTTGAATACAGCCTGACTGAACGCGGAAAATCCTTAATTCCTCTTCTGGATGCCTTGTGCGAATGGGGCAGCGCCAACATGGTACCGTAATGAAGCAACCGTGACAAAGAGAGATAAACCTTGTATCAATGATACATGCAATAGTGGGTTTTTTATATATAAATAAGATCGTGACAAATAGAAATATGGAGCCGACTTTGCAAACTTCTCATAGCGAAATAATCTGGCTTCATATCAATAATTGGCACCTCCTCATAACCACGGTTTGGTCTCAGCCCAGGCCGTGGTTTAAATTTTATTCCAGTGCTTTTGGAGACGGCCGGGTATGACCATACATATCTATAATATTCTTCGTTAGATATTTTCCACAATTGAGCATTCGGATGAGCCTTTTACGGCTCCAAATATGTCTGATGTTTTTTGAGGAGGCTTTTGTTTATGAAACTTGGAACTAAAATCGTTTTGGGCTTTGTCGCCACCAGCCTTGTTTTCATGGTCGTCAACGCCATCATTCTTTTCTCCCTGCAAAGCGTCAAAAACGGCGCGCAAATGCTCAAGGACGAGATCATGCCGGCCAACGACCTGGTGGCCGATCTCCAGTACGAAATGGCTATGGCCGCCCTCTATGTGGCCAATTTCAACTTCAGCAGCGATCCGGCCAGTTGGGAAAAATTTGAAAAGGAATACAATCCCGCCGTGACGGAAGAGCTCCAGAATCTTCTCACCCTCATGTCCACCGGCTATGCCGCCACCGATCCAGCGCGGCTCGAACTGGCCCGCACGGTCAATAATAATTATCAGGCGTTCGTCGAGATAACCAAGCCCCTGCCGGACTATCTGAAACACATAAACGACGCCCGCCTCACCGTGCGCAACAGCTACAACGGCTTTTTGGAGCTTGCCCACGCTTTCTCCAAGACCCAGAACGATTCCCTGCTAGCGGAGCTTCAAGGCGGCGTCACTCCGATGAACGACATGCTTCTGCGGCACGCCCGCATAAATGAAACGGCCACGTTGATAGAAAACGGCAGCCAGTTTTACCTGAACGTCTTGCGTGCCATTATTGACCGTGACCTAGCCTTCCTTGACGAATCAGACAAATTTCTCGCCCTCCTGCGAGAATCAACCCCAAAAATGCTGGTTGGCATAAAAAGGCAGGAAAACAGGGATATGGTGGCCTCCCTTGACGCCGCTATCGACACCTGCTCGACGGCTGTGGCGGAAATGAGGGCCGCGATGAGCGCCAACCTTTCGACCACAGCTAAACGCGCTGAAATCAGAACCGCCGCCTTGGACGCGGCCACACTTCTCGGCCAGGAATCGACGGATATGACCAACGAAGTGAGCGACAGTTCGGTCAGCGCCATCACCCGCGTCTTCATGACCATGCTCACCGGCATGACCCTGGCCTTGGCCGTCAGCTTACTTTTGGCCTTCTTCATCACCCGCAGTATCACCGGGCCGGTCAGCCGCATCATTGATGAACTCTCCGTAGGCGCCAGCGAAGTGGATAACGCCAGCACCCAGCTTTCTTCCTCTTCCAACACCCTGGCCTCCGGGGCCACTGAGAACGCGGCCTCCCTGGAAGAGACCAGCGCGGCCCTGGAAGAATTGAGTTCCATGACCAAGCGCAACGCCGACAACGCCGTGGAGGCCAACGCTTTGATGAATCAGGCCATACAGGCCGTCAACCACGCTGACACTTCCATGACCGAGGTCATCAAGGCTATGGACGAGATCAGCATCTCCGGCAATGAAATTGGAAAAATCATCAAGACCATCGACGAAATCGCTTTCCAGACCAACCTTCTAGCCCTGAATGCGGCGGTGGAGGCGGCCCGTGCCGGGGAGGCCGGAGCCGGTTTCGCTGTGGTGGCCGACGAAGTGCGCAATCTGGCTATACGCTCGGCGGACGCAGCCAAAAGCACTTCTGATCTCATAGCCCAAACCATTTCTAACATCACTTCCGGTTCGGATATGGTCAATCAGACGGCTGAAAATTTCAAGACGGTGCAGTCTCACGCCTCCAAGGTGGCCGAACTTCTGGGCGAAGTCTCCGAAGCTTCACGGGAACAGAGCCAGGGCATTGGTCAGATAACCTCGGCCATGACGGAAATGGACAAGGTCACTCAGTCCAACGCCGCCTCGGCGGAAGAATCAGCCAGCGCGGCTGGAGAGCTTTCCAGCCAGGCCGCCAGTCTTCTGGACGCGGTCGATTCCATGAGTGGACTAATTTACGGCGCGGGCACTCGAAGCGGTACTGGTTCGGCAAAAACCGTAACCGCAGCCCAAAATAAGAAAAACTCCAAAAACTCCACCGCGTCTAGCGGTAAACTCAAGGCACTGCCTTCTTCCAAAGCTTCATCGGCCGCTATCCTGCCGATGGACGATGACTTTAATTTCTAAAGATGCGGGAGGGGGGGGGCGAATAGCTTTTTCGGCTGGGAAGCGGTTTAAAAAGGAAAGGCCCGGCAATGAAATCTCACGGCCGGGCTCTTTAATGAATCAGTGAAATGCCATGAAAATATTCCTGTCATCGTGCTGACGCACCAATGACTGCTGTGAAAACTTTTGCTCTGAACGCGGCGGGGAAGTGCTAACCTTGTTGCGGAACAAGGACGACAATATGGCCTTTGAGGAGATTTCCAAGTTGGAATCCGTGGTTTGTTTTTTTCAAAATGATGTACCTGTCGCGGGGGTCAGTTTATAGATGGGGATAAGAAGCAGAACGATTTTAATTATTTTGGCGGCGAATTTTACGATCATCCTGATCGGTATCCTCGCGGGTGCCGCCTATGTGAGACGGAATATAGAAAGTTACATTGAAACGGACATGCTGGTGGTGGCCGACATTGCCGACCGTTTCATTAGTTCCGAACTGGATATGCTGAGGCACGAGGCGGCCACGGCGGCCAGCCGTCTGGCCATGGCCGCGCCCGGCGAATGGGCAGGAATACTGGCGGAATCGGTTGGGGCGAAATTTATCGGCTTCGCGGTCATGAACCGAAATGGGGCCATTGCCGCCTCGGCCGGGGCCGCCGCCTCCCCAAACCTGCTGGAACACGAAAGCGTTCAGGCGGCCTTTGAGGGCCGCATGGCTTTCACCTCCACGATCCCTTCGGTGGATGCCGTGGCCTTCCATCTGGCTGTGCCCATTGACGGTACAGTTGAATACATTCTCATCTTAACCCTGGACGGGCTGTATTTCAGCAAACTGACCTCGGACTATACGATTTGGAAAACGGGGCACATCTTCATCGACGACCGCGACGGCTACATTATCGCCAACAACCGTCCCGAATGGGTACAAAACCGCCAAAATTTTCTCATCAAGGCCCAAGACGACCCGCAATATGAAGACGTGGCCTCCGTCATCAAGAAAGTGACCGCCGGCGACCGGGGGATCGGCTATTATTCCATGAACGGGATTTCCCGTATCTGCGCCTACAGGCCGATTTCAGGTTCCGAGGAAGGTTGGGTTCTAGGCATAGTCGCTCCTCTTTCCGAAAGCCCGGTGGGGGACGTGGATCGAGGACTTCTGATAATCGCCTTCGTCTGCATTTTGCTCAACATAGTGGCGGCGCTGATTGCTGCGGGTTTTATAAAGAAACCCTTTGAGGAACTGGCGGCCATGCGAGAGGCGGCGGAAGCGGATTCCAGGGCGAAAAGCACCTTTCTGGCCCACATGAGCCACGAAATACGGACGCCGCTCAACACAGTGGTTGGGCTTTCGGAACTGGCTTTGGGCGACGGCGGACAGGACGAGGAAACGGTGGACAGGCTGGAAAAAATACGGGCTTCGGGTCTAACCATCCTCGGCATCGTCAACGACATTTTGGACATCTCCAAGATAGAAGCCGGAAAGTTCGAGCTTCTCAACGCCGCATACGATACCCCCAGCCTCGTCAACGATGTCGTTACCCTGAATATCGTGTCCATTGGGGAAAGACCCGTCACTTTCAGGCTCAAGCTTGATGAAACCCTGCCAGCGATCCTCCACGGCGACAACCTGCGCGTCAAGCAGATTTTCAACAACCTATTGTCGAACGCCTTCAAATATACCAATTCGGGGGAAGTGGAATGGAGTGTGTCCCACGAAAGCGACCAGGACGGCTTCTGGCTTATCTCCAGCATACAGGACACAGGGATAGGCATAAAATCGGAAGACCTGGACAAACTTTTTTCAGATTACAACCGGGTTAATATGGAGGCCAACCGTCAGGTGGAGGGCACCGGCCTGGGCTTGGCCATCACTCGTCGCCTGGTGGAAAAGATAGGCGGAAGCCTGACGGTTGCGAGTGAATATGGCCGGGGCACGACCTTCAAGGTGCGTCTGCGCCAGGGTTTCGTCGCCGGAACGCCCATAGGCAGGGAAGTGGCCGACAACCTGATGGGGCTACGCTATATGCTTTCCAAGCGGGCCAAGAGCGAAACGCTGATCAGGCCCAACCTTTCATACGCCCGCGTGTTGGTGGTCGATGACATCGCCACCAATCTTGAAGTGGTGAAGGGCATGATGAAACCATATTCGCTGAAAGTCGATTGCGTGACGAGCGGCGCACAGGCCATTGACCTGATCCGGGCGGGAGAACCCTGCTACAGCGCCGTGTTCATGGATCACATGATGCCAAACATGGACGGTCTGGAGGCCACGCGGATCATCAGAAAAGAAATCGGGACAATGTACGCCAACAACATCCCGATCATCGCGCTGACGGCCAACGCCATTGTGGGCAACAAAGAAATGTTTTTAAACAACGGTTTTCAGGATTTCATCTCAAAGCCTATTGACACGATCAAGTTGGATTCTGTTCTGCGCCGATGGGTTCGGGACAAAAAACTGGAACAAGACCTCCCCGCCAAGGAAGTGGCCGCCCCGCCGAAGAAGGGAAGCGAAGAAACGTTGTTGAAGGGGATCGCCATTAAGGGCCTGGATATGAAGGGAACCTTGAAACGATTCAGCGGCGATGAAGGGGTTATCATCGAGGTGCTGCGCTCCTATGCGACAGCCACAGGAACCATTTTAGGAAATATGAAGGAGTGCCTGGACGGTGAAAGGCTGGCGGATTACGCCATTGCCGTCCACGGAATCAAAGGTTCCAGTTACGGGATTTGTGCGCGGGAGGTAGCCTCACTAGCCGAAGCTCTTGAAAAGGCCGCCAGGGCGGGAAACCTTCCAGCGGTCAGGGCCGGACACGAGACTTTTGAAAAAACGGCGGAAAAGCTTATCAAGGCCATAGACGGCACCTTGACGCGAATAAAGGCTGCCGATAAACCGACAGCCAAAGCGCCCAACCCTGAACTTTTGCGGCAATTGCACGAGGCCGTTATATCCTTTGATATGGACAGAATTGACGCAATCATGGCCGACCTGGAGGCTTTGCGCTATGAAAGTGAACCCGGCAGGGAACTGATGGCCTGGTTGCGGGAACAGATTGACAACATGACCTTTGAGGCAATTTCCAAACTGAGCACCCAGGAACTTCTGGCCTGGGCCGGGCCGGCGACGGACAGTCAGCCGGAACAGGTCGATAACGAAACCTAACCTGGCATTGGAACAAAGACACATACAAAAGTCACAGGTTGATATAAAGTTACGCCGTTTTTACAGACGGTCAGTATTTAAATTTCAGAAGGAGTTGTCGTTATTTTGGAAAACAATCACCAAAATGTCGTCCAAGCCCCAGGCGTATGCGAGCAGGCCCACCTCAACGGGCGTTTTTTCTCAATGATTGAACAAACTGGATTACTGAAAGTAGCCAAAGCCGCTTTCGCCTGGGAACTCATCCTATCCCCCAGGCGGGCCGGGGCCATCTGCCCCAGCGGGGTCTCCTTATCGGAGGCTATGGCGCTGGAAACCACAGTAGCGGACGGACTGGTAGTGGAGCTGGGGGCCGGAACCGGGGCTGTGACCCAGGCTTTACTCAACAGGGGCATCGCGCCGGAAAACATAGTGGCCGTGGAGCAATCCGCTCATCTGGCGGCCTTCCTGCGGAACCGCTTTCCGCACGTCAAAGTCGTGCAGGGCGATGCTGCTAAACTGTCTGAACTGGCCGCCTGCTTTCCCGATAAACCCATTGACTGCATCGTTTCCTCCATCCCCCTGGTGTCGTTGCCGGCGGCCGCGCGGGAATCCGTCATTGAACAAATCAAGTATCTGGCCCCTGGAAAACGCCTTATTCAATTCACCTACTTTTGGGGCGATTCCTACTTGACCGCATCCGGCCTTAAAATGTTGCGCTCTCAAATGGTTTACAAAAATTTACCACCCGCTCGCCTCATGACCTTTGTGGTATAGTTTTCTGTAAAAAGACTTCATATCCATACTGTGTTCAAAGGCGACCCAAGTTGCGCCAGAAAAAATCTTAACGGCAAACCCCTTCTTGAGTTCGTTGAGGGCCGCTTTTAGTATGTAGGAAAAAGAATTGTAAGATTTTTATTGCTATTAAGAATCATTTGCATTAATATAAAAATCAGTCAGGCAATCAGGGGGAAAAAACATCCCCTACAAAAAATGCAACCGGCCAACCGCTTAACCCACAGTCGAAGTACGGCTTGAATCCTGGCCCCAGGCCGTGCTTCTAATTGTATTCAGTGCTTTTGACGATCTCCGGCAAGCGGAATAGAAATAAGGAGCGAATCATGAAAATAGCCATAATGTATCCAGATCGGCAACCTGCTTCCATCGCCTTGGCCCACAGCGTGGCCTCGGTCATGCCGCCTGACACTCGTATCGTGCCGATAAGCGAGGCCGACGATTTGGAAGCCGAAATGGTGCTGGCGGTGTTTACCCTGAAGCGGGGAGCATTCGCGCCCACAGTGGCCCGCTTCCGTGAACTGCGCAACACCAAAGTGGCTCTGATTCCAATTCTGACAGGCGAGATCAACCGCGACCGGGTGATAAAATCCTTCTGGGGCAGCAAAAAGCAGTTCTGCGGCAATTATCTGCTGGGCACCTATATCTGCCCGGCCGTGGGTGAACCGGGCCGGGAACTGGCGCCCGAACATGAGGCGCAAAAGGTGAGAACCTTTGCTAAAAGAATTTTTCATGCCGAAACGGAACGGGCCGCCTTGGCGCTTTGAAAAGCGGAAGAGTGCTTTGTCACGGTAGCAGGCTAAGAATCAGGAGGTGGTGCTATAATATTTCATTAAATATATGTCGAACTCCGTCACTCGCCAGGCCAATCATTGGAGTTCAAATAATCGCCGGTGTACCGGCCTCTATCCAACCATTTAAAATACCATTTCTCATTACCCCTCCCTGGCGATCAGATATGAAACAGCCGTCATTTTAAACGGATGACGGCTGTTTCATCACTACATCACGCAACTCCGGGAGGAGCTTTCTCCAGGGTAGGATGTTGACGTAGTTCAAACTGTAACCTTACTTTACTAAGTCTTTGAGCGCTTTCGCCGCCTTAAATTTAACAGTTTTATGGGCTTTGATTACGATGGGCTCACCGGTGCGCGGATTGCGGGCTGCGCGTTTCGCCCGCTTCACCACTTCAAAAATCCCCAGGCCGCTGAGGACGAAACGCCCTTCTTTTTTAATGGTTTCAGCGGTCACTTTCAAAAAAGTATCCACAACAGAAGCGGCAACCGCCTTCGTTTGAGCGGTTTCAGCGGCTACCTGGGCTATCAGTTCGGCTTTCGTCATTCCAAATAAATCCTCCTCGTCATGGTGTTGTTATTTATTAAAACTGTCAAGTCGGATTTATTATACCAAAAAATGAGTTTTTTGTGTCAAAATTAGCAAATTGTCTGGTCTTCTGGCCTTTTGGCCTTTTGGGAGTTGCTCCAACTTATGGTGGTTTACGAGCCATCAGAAACGAAGTCGCAGGAGAAAATGCAAAAGTGTTTAACATCATTATCTCTGCCCCAAATCATAGGTAGTTGATATAAAAAATACTTGTAGCATAGCAACAAGATTTGGACAGGAAAAAATATAAAATTCAGCTTAATTCCATCTCCAGACCTCACATCATAAGATTGCGATATCAGCCTGTCAGAGGAACAAGCTGAATATCCGAGTACCTCGACAGATCGCTACAAAGTTATTCTGCCACTGCGACTGTGGCTATCAGACTGGCTAGGCACCGCATCGGCTTGCGAGAACATAGGGGCTTCCCGGATTTTTGGCAGACTTGGCGCGTCCGGCTGGTCTGGGAGCATGGGGGCTGTCCTGGACTGAAAGGATTCCGGCGCATTGACAGGCGCACTGTTTGGTGTTGACTGTGCCGATTTTGCCACTTGCTCTTTGTAATCCGCATATCCACTTCCAAAATCCTCACCGTAGAGCTCGGCTATGGTTCCTGAAATCTTCTCCCAACTGATTTCCTCTTCCTCCATCTGTTCAAACTCATAAGATTCCGCATGAAGAAATAACGAATGAAAAGAACACAGGATTTCATCAGAGGAACCTGTTTCCACGGCACGGTTGAAATTTTCAGTCGCGCTTGTATAGCCTTCCCTGGAATGATCGAAAATATTCATCAGGGGGGACGATATCATGAAATCGTTCATAAGACATTTTTTGGCCGCTTCACTTAACAAGCCAGACACATGTGACCTGGTTTTATAAATCAGAGCGTCTACCGCCCATCCACACGTTTCAGCAGACAGACGTTCGTCGGCATCAAGATCACCTTTTGCCAAAACCTCTTTTTGCGCTTCAATATATGGAGAATGCTCGAAAAGGTTTGCCAAATAATCCCAGCCGAGAGCATCTTTAACCCGATCAAGGCTGTTATCAATATCGTCAAGATTTAAATCCAGCGCGGCCAGCCACTTTGCTTCATCGGCGGCAATTACCTCTGCCTGCCATTCTTCAGCTTGCTTTTGGTAATATAAATCATCACCAAAACCCAGGTTTTCCTCCGCTTCCCGCTCCATAGGAGGGGTTTCAGGTTTTTCGACAGGCCTGTTGTTCTGCCCGAAAAAACGCTTGAAAAAAGCCTTTATACCTATTTGTGCCATGATAATACTCTCCTTAAACCGATTATAAAAACCGGTCATTGAAAATGGGAAAACTGCCTCTGTCGCCGACCTGGATGTACATGACAGCGGGTTCGGCGGGCTGCGGGTTGCTGAGGCCGGAATCCTGGGCGGCGGCTTTGGCCGGTTTGTCGGCCATATCCAGACTGGCGGGCTTCCAGGCGGATTTGTAGGATGCGTCTTTCTGTATAAGCTGGAGTTCCCGCATGACTTCGCGGTTATCCTGACGGAGCGCGTTCAGGAGATCGGTCTGCGGAAAAGGCTGCCCTTGACTTTGCCGGGCGCTGAGCAGTTCGGCGGCTTTGCGTTCGCGTTCGCGTTGGAGTTCGGTGATGTTGCTCTCAAATCTGCCCATGTAATTGTCGAGCTTTTGGATGAAGCCTTGGATATTGAACTCGGTATTGGCCTGATAGGCCAAGTTCAGGGGTGTATAAAAGCCGGTCTGGCCTTCCAGGACGAACTGACAGCCCTTGCCGATTGATTCCACATGGATATTGAAGCCCCGGTACTTGCCGACTTTTTGAGGCTGATCTGGCTTGGCCACAGCCGTTTTCATGGCCCTGGCCACTTCAAAGAGCAGTTCCCTGCGGTTATTCTCCCCATAAATTTTGCCGTCGGCTGCGAAATAGGGCTCTTTGGTGGTATTTTTGTTGCGGAGTTCTATTTCCTGTTGCCACCGCTCAATATCCTTGTCCACCTGTTCAGGGAATTGCTCCAGCGAACTGATCCGGCGCTCCAGGGTGTGCTGGCCGCGCTGGAAGGCGGCAAAAACGCCTTCCAGCTTTTTCAGTTCAGCGGCGAGCTTTACTTGCAGGAAGATGAGTTCGTTGCCGGTGGCGGCGGCTTTCATTTCGGCCGCGTTGGCGGCCTCGCCGGCCACGTCCTCGATGACCCTGGCCAGGTTGTCGCCTTTGCGGAACTGTTCTATGCCTTCGGCCTTGCCCTGGACGCACTGCCATTGCCGTGCGTCATAGGTCTGCTTGGTGGCGTAGCGGGTGATCTCCACCGCGAAATTTTCCGGGTCACGTTCGTGGAACATGTTGCCCTGCCTGATGATTCTGCCTTCGCGCTGCTCCAAATCCGCGGGCCTCCACGGGCAGTCCAGATGATGGAGAGCCACCAGACGCCGCTGGACGTTGGTGCCCGCCCCCATCTTGGCGGTGGAACCCATGAGCACCCGCACTGTGCCCCGGTTGACTTCCTCGAAGAGCTTGGCCTTTTGGGCGTCGGTGGCGGCTTCGTGAATATAGCGGATTTCGCGCACAGGTATGCCCTTTGCAATGAGTTTGGCCTTCAAGTCATCATAGACGCTGAACTTTGCGGCGCCGGCCAAAATCTCATCCATCGACACGGCTGCGCCATCTTCCTGTTCCTCAATCGGTTCAACGTCCTGCGCCGCCAGCCGGGTAATGGGAAGCGCCGCTGATTTGGCCACTTTGGGCGTGGAAAGGTCGCAGAAAACAAGCTGAGTGCCTCTGTCAGCAGCCCAGGCTTTCCAGGTTTTGAAAATGTTGTCGGCGGCGACATTGACCTTGCTCCCTTCGTGGTCAGGGGCGGCCGAGTTGATGAGGCGAAAATCAAGCCCGGCCTTGCGGGCATCGTTGGTTATCTTGAGGGGATTATCCAGCTTCGGGTCTTTTGGCAGGTTCATCATCCTGTGGATTATGGAACCCCTGGGCCACTCCAGCACCGGGTCGCCGTCTGGATACAAAACAGGATTCCCCTCTTCATCAAGCACCTGGCGCTGCACCCCCATGTATTCAGCCTGCTCTACGGAACGATCCAAAACAAGGTTGAAGGGTTTACCGTCCTTGACCTTGGGCGTGAATGATGTGCCCTGATTTTGCTCCGCCAAATCCTTGTTGGTGATCACGTCGGCAAAGGTGCGGTACATATTGACGAGTTCGGGCATGTTCTGGAATTTTGCAAACCGGCTGTTGATTTTATAGCCCACGCCGGTGGCGTCCAACTCCCAGCCGGTGACCACCTGGCCGAAGGTGGACGCCCAGGCGTCAAAACTGACCAGCCCCTTTTCCTTCAAAACGTCATAGCTCATATACCTTTGAATGGTATACATTTCGGCGATGGTGTTGGAAATGGGGGTGCCGGTGGCGAAATAGAGGCCCCGGCCGTTGTGCTTCTGCTGAAGATAGCGGGCCTTGACGAAGAGATCGAAAGCCTTGGCCGAGCCGGTGAGATCGCCCAGCCCGGCCACATTGCGGAATCGGGTGTTGATGAATAAATTTTTGAACTCTTGCGATTCGTCCACGATTAAAGCGTCGCAACCGAGATCGGCAAAAGTCAGGGCATCGTCCTTTTTTCCGGTGTCGGCATGTTTGTCCATCAGGGCTTCCAACCTGTCGCGGGCCTTTTCCAGTTCCTTGACCATGAAGCGCCGGCCATCGGCCTTCTTTTCCTCTTCAATGGCTTTTACCAAATCATCTATCTGCTCATTGAGCACCGCCTCCAAAGTCTCTTCCGGTAGGCCGATTCTTTTGAATGAGGAATGGGCCACGACCACGGCGTCCCAATCGTTGGCGGCGATTTTGGCGAAAAGTTTTTCGCGGTTCTCCCGCGTGAAGTCAGTTTTGTCGGCCACAAGGATATTGGCCTGGGGGTACAGCGAATAAAAGGCGTCCCGCCATTGGGCCAACAAGTGGTTGGGAACAACCACCATCGGCTTTTGCATCAGGCCCATGCGGCGGGATTCCATAATGGTGCCCACCACGCACAGGGTTTTCCCCGCCCCCACGACATGATCCCAAAGCGCCGTGCCGTCCTGAATGCCTCGCCAAATTGCGTCCTTTTGGTGGGGTCTGAGGTTGATGTAGAGGGAGCTTCCAGGCAGGGTCAGGTGGGAACCGTCATATTTGCGGGGCACGTTGCTATTGAAGCGGTCATTGTAGAGGCGGGCCAGATTTTCCCGGCGTTCCTGGTCAAGCCATATCCAATCCAGAAAAGCCTGACGGATTTCATCAGCCTTTTGACTGGCAGCGGCGGTTTCCTCTTCGTTGACTTTGTAAATGGGCCGGTTACTTTGCGGGTCGCGGCCGACTTCATCTCTAACCTGGATCAGGGTATTATTCAGGATGGAATCAATGAGTTTATGGGCCGGATAGCGGCTGGTGCCCCAGGTATTTTCGGCGGCGGTGCGATCTATTTGTAAGGTGTTGAAATCAGTCGCCCAGCCGGCCAGGGCGGGATGGTAGCCCACCCCCCTGACCGCTTCCTCGCCCAGGAGGTGGCGGGCGAAGGCGGCCACGACCTCCGGCGGCACCCAGGTGGAGCCGAGCTGCACGGAAATGTCCACCGCCTCCAAGTCAGGCGGCTGCACCATTTTGAGGGCCTCCACATTGGCCTTGAAGTGAAAATCTTTTTGGGCGGCAAGTTCGGCCTGGGCCAATTTGGCCTTGACGTTGCCGGTCAGGTAGTGGTCAGCCACTTCCCATCGCCTGTTTTCGGGGTTGTGATAGATCAGCCCGGCCAGATCGCCGGCGATTTCATCAGCCGGGCGACCGCAGAGGTTTTCCATGAACTCCAGGTCTGGCCGCCCGAACTCGTTCATGGAAACGATCAATGCCTCTTTGGGCGTATCGACCCTGGTGATTTTGGGGCGCGGCCCCAGAACCCGCTGCCGGAAAATGTCGGCCTTGGAAGCAAAGGGCGGCCTGGCCACCTGCCCACTCTTGGCGGCTATTTCCGGGGAAATGCCGGGATCATAGTCCCGCTCCAGGGAAGTCAGGAGGGGCCACTCCGGGTCGTCCCGAAAAGCCTGCCTGTTGCCGGCCGAATTGAGATAGCCGTATCGCTGAACGAAACTGTCGTATCGCCGGTTCAAGTCATTGCGGAGCCCGGCCAGTTCAGCCGGATGAACATCGTCCCGCTGTTCCGCCGCCATCAGGCGGGTCAACTTGTCCCGGATGCGGATCATGCCCGCGATGCGTTCGCCGGCCCGTTTGTTCTTCGGCGTGAAAAGCTCGTATCGCGGGGTATCGTAAGCGCCGATGCCGCGCCGGGCCAATTCGCCCAGCTCGGTCATGAAATAGGCGCCGATTTTCAGGCCGGCGCAGAGTTCCAGGTTCGGGTCTTTCTTGGACGAAAAATCTTGGATGACCAAATCGGTTCTGGGGCTGTAGATATTTTCCGGCAGGGCCGCGAGGCGCTCCGCGATTTCAGCGGTGAATCCGGCGAAGTTTTCCGGGGGCAGGAGGTCGGCCGAACCCCGGAACATATTTTCGGCCTTGACCATCCGGCCGATCATCTGACCGGGGTTTTTGACGAAATACTGATTGACGCTTATTTCCTCGCCGTCCGGGTCAAGCACCGTGCCTGTTTTCAGCCAGGCCGGGTCACGTTCCGGCTCAGAGCTTCTTTGAAAGAACACAATATCGGTTGTCACGCTGGTGAGGGCGTTTTGCTGAAAGGCTGTATTGGGAAGCCTGATCGCGCCCAGAAAGTTGGCCCGCTCGGCGATATATTCCCTGGCCGGATTGTTGACCGCATCCAGGAAATAGCGTGAAACCACAAAGGCGGCCACCCCACCATCGCGCAGGGCATTGACGGACTTGGACAGAAAAAAGTTGTGGATGCTGAAATCCAGGTCAGGGTAATGGGGATCGTAAACTTTTTGACTGCCGAAGGGCGGGTTGCCGATTACCAGATCGCAATCGGTATCGGGAAGCTTTACGTTCTGAAAGCTGCGGTTGATGTGGCGCACATTGGGATAGAGGTATTGGGCGATGGAGGATGAGAGGGAATCGAGTTCCACGGCCACTACATTATTATGTGACAGCCGCAGGTGTTCTGGCATAAGGCCAAGGAAGTGGCCGACGCCGACGCTCGGTTCCAGGATATTGGCCGGGCCTTGGAAGCCCAAGCGTTCCAAGCCTTGATAGATACCCTGGATGACCGCCTGACTGGTGTAATGGGCATCCTGGGTGGAACGGCGGGCCTGACCGTATTCCTCGAAGGTCAACAGTCCCCTCAGTTCGGCTGCTTCCTTTTTCCAGGCGGTGTTTTCGGGATCAAAGACTTGCGCGAGGCCGCCCCAACCCACATAGCGCACCAGGACGCGCTGATCTTCCGGGGAAGCGGCGGAGGCGCCGGTTTCCCGGAGTCTCTGGAGGGTTTTCAGGGCGTTGATATTGTCCCTGAATTTGGCTTTGGCCCCGCCCTCGCCCAGCCGGTCGTCCTTGGTGATGACGTAGGCGGCGGGGGCAGGAGCCGCTGCGGGCTCTACATGATCAGGTTCATGTTCACTTCGTGCATCGCCAGAATTTCGTGACTGGTCAGCCCCCGCTTCAAGCGTTCCAGATTCTCCGGCCGGTCGAGAATCTCCACTTCCAAATCCTGCTGTTCCAGGAGACGTATCATCAAATAGAACTGGTTTTGTTCCAGTTCCCGCAGTTCCTCCGGCTGGTTCATGGCCCAACGCTCCAGAATCTCCATCCCCCGGTAATTGACCGTGGGGCATTTGTTGACCCGGAGTATGGTCGAGGCTTGCAGAACCTGGCCGGCTTTGGATGCTTGATTGTTCATCATTGTCCTCCTGTTGGATTTCAGCTTCGCGCTCTTCGAGCAGGGCCGCGACAAAATCAAAATCGAAAACCCGTTGATTGGGATCAACTTTAGCACGCCGCCCCGCTTTCTTCAAATCTTTTATATTCATACTGGCGCCTACTTGCCTTTCGGCCCGAAGCTCATGATCCGTGGCCAGCAGCCGGTCAAAAACATCGCGCACCTCTGGAGACAGGGGAGCCCCCAGCTCTTTGAGGTCGGCGTAAATATTCGATAGCCAGTTTTTTACCCGCTGGAAAAGGCCACGCAGGCTTGCAACAGGCGCCCGGCCTTCCATGAGGTAGGTTTCAAAACCTCTGGCAAAGTGTTCATGCTTGGCCACGTCCCTGGCCTGGGATTTTTCCTGGGGATTTAAAGCTTCAAAATCCCGGCCGGAGAAATGCTTATCCAGGCCCCACCGCTCATACTCGTGTTTCAGGTCGGCGTCATCATTGAGCCAGGCCAGCCAGTTTTCCACTGTTCGCCAATCCGCGCGAAGGCCGTTGAAAGCCATCTGATCGATGATTGTTTCCGGCGGGCTTTCCACGGCCCGGCGCATCAGTTCGCGGAAGAGGTGCGCGGCTTCATGAATGGCCGTGGAGGCGTCGGCGGCCTGGCCGAAGATGACGTTGACCCCGCCGTCGTCCAAAAACTCCGTCCGGCCACGAGCATCAGAAGCCATAGCCGGGCCTTGATAATAGGTCGCCAGGACCTCTATGGCGTAGTCGTCGAAAATAACGTAATTGTGAGAACCTTTCCCAAGATCACGGCTGAAACCGTCCTGGTAACGAATGCCTTTAATGCCGAGCGAGTTCAGGTACTCCGACGCGGCTTTAGGGGAATCGCGGTCGTAAGATACTTGCTCATAGAGAACTTCCCCTGTCGGGTTTTCAGTATATTCTGTCGGTTGTCCATCTGGGACATCCTCGGTCAGATTGCTTAATATCAGGGTTAGATTTTCGCCTTCCCCTCTACGCAACATATTTTTCACTTTTTTCGGCTGTTCGGAAAAAGGCTTGTCCCAATCCAGCAGAACGTCATCTTCTGGAATGTCAACCTGGTAGACCTGCCCTGGGTTGGGATCATCCCGTAAACCCTTGCGCCGCAACTCCCGTAAGATGTTGCCGACCGTGGCGTATCGGCCAGCAATGTCCCGCGCGCCACTGCTTTCGGCCTTTTCGCTCAGGTGGTCAAGCCTGTTTTCCGCCGCGTCCAAAGTTCTATAGTCGTGAATGGCGTTATACAGAAGAATACGTTCCGGGATATCCACATCGAAACGCTCGACGATGTCGAAATCGTCCAGCATACGGTCGATTCTCTCATGGAGGGAAGGGTCGTCCGGGCTGATCTTTTCTCCCGTCGGGAGAATGATGTCCGGCTTATGGCGCATCGCCAAAAAGCTTCTGTAATGATCCGCCACCTCTTTTTTATCGGCGAAATACAAACCCCAGCCATACGTTTGATATCCTTCGCCCGTACCTACTTTATCTAGGCTGAAGCTGTCGATATTGCGGTATGGGCTGCCGTGATAGGCGGGCTGGGATAAAATCATCCACTTGGAATTGGCCTCTCCTGATCCATCATCGGACTGCTCAAAGGTGAGGCTGTTCAGCAAAAACTCGTTGGGATTTATACCCCAGGCCGAAAGAATCCGGCTCACGCCCCGGCTGTAAATTGTGGCCGTGACCTCGGCCCAGACCGATTCCTGCCCGGCCTCCACCATGCGCCGCATCAATGTCTTTTCCGTTTTCGGCGTTACGTCCATACTGAATTTTTCCATGCCTTGAGTTTAAGGGCGCGCCCGGATGAGATAGCGGACGGCCATGTTGACCGGGCGGTTTTCACCCGCCGTAGGAACCTGTCTGGAAGCATCAAAATCCACCTCTCTTCCTTCTGTCGTTGACCAGCCGGTATGCCCGCCGCTCCAGAATTTTTCGCGGAACACCCCGGTAGAGGTAAGCTGGCCTCCATTAACAGCTATGTGGAAAATCCCCGTCATATTTCGCATCGCGTCCCCTTGAATAACCCCAAGGGCGGCGGAACTTCCTCCCAGCCCCCGCAAAAACTTGCCGCGCAAGTCCGGGGTTTTCCCCCCGATCACAGCCGCCAGTTCCGGGTAGCCTGTCGTGGAGTGGCCGTTGCATTCCAGCCAGGAGGCGGCATCCGCTGGATTGGTGGCCACCGGCCAGGCCACAATCGTGCCCACCGGCACCCCGCCGCCGCTTTGGGCTGAGATTTGGGCGGAAGTGGGATTAAATGACATCGCGTCAGCGCCATAAGCCACCGGCCATGAGCATAGGGAAAAGACAAGAGAGAAAAGCAAACGGCGAGCAAAATTTTTTATTTTCATGGGCAAAACCTCATTTTTTTAAAATAAGCGGCACTGGCAGGCTTTTTATGGCCGCGCCCTGATGAGGTATCGGACGGCCATGTTGACCGGGCGGTTTTCGTTGGCGGTGGGAACGCTTTTTGAAGCATCGAAGGATAATTTGACAAGTGGGTTTCCGCCGCCGTCTTTACTCGGATAACTTCCAGAATCCGCTTGGGAGAGAGCGCCGCTGCCGCTACCATAACCTGGCCAGGTTCCCAAATTGCCACTGCTGCCGGTAATATTCCGTATCGCGTCTCCCTGGGTTATGCCAAGGGCGGCGGAGCTTCCTCCGAGCCCCCGCAAAAATTTGCCGCGTAAGTCCGGGACATTCGCTCCGACCACAGCGGCCAGTTCTGGATAACCGTTTGTTGGCTGGCCATTGCATTCCAACCAGGAAGGGGCGTCCTGGGGATTTACGGCCGCTGGCCAGGCAACGACCATGCCCACCGGCACTCCGGCGCTCCGGGCCGAAGTCTGAACGGAAACGGGGTTGAAAGACGCCGCGTCAGCGCCATAGGCCGCCGTCCCGGTACAGGCGAGGGCCAGGACGAGAGTGAGATATAGTAATGACCGCGCCAAAGAGTATTTCATATTCACCACCTCTTACCGTTATTTCAAATTTTCGATTTGCCGGATGACGGAGCGGGCATAAGTCCTGCCGCGCTTCGGGTTTTTGGAGACAGGGGTGTGGTAGCTGGCCACGGCCTTCCAGTTCAGGCCGAAACGCTCAATCTCTTTAGACAGTATCCACACGCCCATGACGGCGTTGTTGCGCGGTTCCAGAAGCATGTGCGGATCAAGACCGTAGCGCCGCATCCAATACGAATTAACCTGCATCAGCCCCACGTCAAAGGACGCGCCCCGCCGCCAGGCCCGGTCTATGATTTCGGAAGCCTCTTCGCGTGTTTTGGGCTGATAGCTGCGCCCGGCCACATTGATGGCCCAGGGGTTCAGGCCGCTTTCAACCTTGGCGACGGCCAGGGCCAGACGGGGCGGCACCTTCCAGAGGACACAGGCTTCGGTGATGATATCTTCATAAGTGCCTGCTCCGGCCGTAGCGGGGCAAAGGAAGAACAATAAAAGCGCAACGGCGGCAATTCGCGCCAGGTTATTTTTCATAAATATGACCTCATCAATCAGGGGCGCAGGAGGTGAAGACCGCCATGCGTCCGTAATTGGGCGTGGGATAAATCCAGGTATTGTCGGAAGTCAGCACCCGCAGGTGAACCTGCCAGGAGGCGGCTTTGGGATCAGCGGCTGGGTAATTGGTGGCCCAGGCTTGAAAGGCGTGGGTGGGCTTGACTTTGGCCGCGTCAGTGGTATTGGTGGCGGCCGCGCTGATGGAGGGCATGACGAAGATTTCAGGATGGGTGCTTGAACCTGCCGGACACACGGGCTTTTCAATGATTTGGCCGTCCACGGCCAGGGTGGCGCCCTGCATGGCCAGGCTGTTGCCCGTGTCGCTCATGACCCTGATTTTACCGCCCCGGCAGAGATACAAGCCCTTATCGGCATCCAAAAATGTTCGGCCCTCGTCGTCGGGACTTTTGCAAAAATCCGTAAGCGATTCAAAGGAATGCGGCTCATACTGCACCTCACTCACGCCCCGGATGGCGTGGTCAGTCATGTCCAGAGTTGTCTGCATGGCGTTTAATTCCGGGTGACCGGGCACGGCCACTCTGTAGAGGTAATCCTGCTTAAGGTCTTGGCTGTCCAGGGTGGTCAAAAGCGCCAGGTGGCCGGGCTGGCCGCTCAACCCAAAGTCGCCCAAACTGATTTCCCAACTGCCGTAGGGGCCGCGAATGACGGTGCTGGGCTCGACAGGAATATAACCGACCCTGGCCAGAGCTGCCGTCTCCGGCACCGTGACTTGGGCGAAGGCCAGGTCATTAACCTCCAGGCCCCGGCCTCCGGTTGTGATGATGGCGGCGGCCAGATCGCCCTCCGGGGTCAGCCGGGTGACAATGAGATACTCCTGCCCCCAGGCGTTTACATCAGCCGTCATGTCCGAAAGACATTGGGCATCCCGCAGGTTTGCCAGGGTGATGGTCTGACCGTTGGCGGCGGAACTTCCGGCCAGGAGCGCGGCGTGGTTCAGCTTCAGATATTTCCCAATACCTTTGGCCACGGTTATGAAGTGGCCGGCCACCGCCCGCTTGCGAAGCTCGATTGAACCCTTTTGCCAGAGCCAGGCCAAAGCCGGCATCATGAGGGCCACGATCAAAAGAGCGCCGAGAAGCTCTATCATGGTAAAGCCGGGGAGATTGCGGCTTTTGTTGAATAATCGCATTATGAACACCTCTCAATCAATGCGGATGACGCTGACTATGGCGCCCTGCGGGACATCCGGCGGCAGGGGCCGAGGCAGGGCGTTGCCGATGAAAACGCCGGCATCGTTCCACCCCACCCCCATGCTGTGGTTCAAAAGTTCCTGCACTGCCGCCACCTCTTCGGGGCTGGCGGGGCCATAGACGTAACAGTGGAGAAAGCCATCCTCCTCCCTGACGAGCCCGCGCCAGTCCCGAAGAGCTATCCAGCCGTGGGGCAACTTGAGAGCCGGGTTGTCCGGCAGTATGCTTCCGGCCTCGATGCTTTCAAGATTCAAAGCGTAGTTAAAGACCGCGTTCCGAAAAATGACGTAGTTGGCGGCCACGGCCGCGCCGCGAAGTTCGTCACGGTCAGGCAACCCCGAACGGAGGAGGCCGGCCCAAAAGGCGGCAAAGCCTATCAAAATGGCAGCGGTGGCCAGGACTTTCATAACAGCCTCTCGTTCATCTGTCGGTGTAGACGATGGTGTTGGCGTTGCCGGTGCAGAGGCTGTCCGCGCCGGAGACAGCCGTCTCCGCCGTCACCTCCGTGCCGTTGATGGATATGGTTTGCCACAGTTCGGGCTGGTAGGTGGCCATTGAGGTGCAGACCTGATCCGACAGCCCGGCCCAGGTCATCGTAAATGTGGCGTTGCTGCCGGGCGTCAGCGTAATGTCGCCGCCCCAGGGGGTCAGGATGCTTTCGCCGCGCAGAATGCGCTGCGGCACCAGCCCGGCTTTTATGGCCAGACCATTAGTGAGACCGGTGTAATCCCGAACCCCGGAGAAATGGCCGCGTATCTGGATACTCATGGCGGTCAAAGACTTCTGGGCATCCGACAGTTTGGACGAATCCATCGCCATACGGATGAGCATGATGCCGCCGACGGTCAAAATGGCGCCCACCAGAAGAACACCCAAAGTCTCCATCATGGTCATGCCGATTTTGAAGCCGGGCCGGGCCTGTACGGGTTTGCCGCGCCAGATGAGGGCATGGTGAGTGCTGCTGTTCATATTTAAAAACCTCCGATACCGGTGATGAGTTGTTGTTGCAGAGAGCGAAAAGCAATGGCCATCCAAGAGGCCATGAGAACGATGGCGAGCATGAGGCCGCCGTTTAAGATTTGCGACATCTTGTTGATGCGCTTCACCCCGTCGTCCAGCCAGCTTTTGGCGATGTCGTACAGGGTCGCGTGGAAATTGGGCAGGGTGGCGTAGACGGCTAAATCTTCGATGAGTTCGTCGTCGGGAAAGTGCATATTGAGGCGCATAAGGATATGGCCAAGGTTGCCTTCGGAGCGGTATTGCTCCTTGATGGCTGCGACCTTTTCTTCCAGCCAGGGGCGCATGGCCCCATTGGTGAGCATGTCCGCGAAAACGGTTTCCAACTGAATGCCGCCGCGCAGGAGCGTCGCCACGGTGAAGAGCCAGACGCTGCCGGTCACCAGCCGGTACACCGACCAGGGCGGCAGGTTTTCGAGGCGGCGGCGCACCCGGCCCGTCCAGAACGGCAGGGTGAGCACTGACAGAATCCCCAGGAGCGCCATGAGAATGAAGAAGGTCAAACCAAAGGGCGAAGCGACGAAAGACGTAAAGGTATGGAGAAGCCCGGCGGCCCCGTCCCAGCCCCTGGGGTCGGACAGGGTTGATACTTCAGGCATGACGTAATAGGCCAGAAACAGAGTGAAGAGAAGCAACATGATCGTCAGGGCGCCCGGATAGGCCACGGCCCCGATGAGCCCCTGGGTGATCTTTGTTCTGGCTTCAATCAAGTCGGCGCAATCGCGCAATGATTCGGAGATTTTGCCGCTTCTGACCCCGGCCCGGATAAGCATCATTTCTTCCTGGGGAATCCAGGGGGCGCAGGCCATATCCAGGGTTTTGCCCTTGTCCATGTCTTTTAGGATGTTGTCAAAGACCTTGGCCAGAACACTTTTGCGCTCCGCGTAGCGGTCGCGGAAACGCAAGAGGATCTGGCGCACGGGATTGCCGTATTTCAGCATGATGGCCATTTTCCTATAGGTCTGGAGACGTTTGCCGCTGCTGAAGGCCCACTTGAGGAAAAAGTTATTCATGGTTTTCTCCGGCGCTGCGTATAAAATCCAGCGGAACGCCCAGGCGCAACTCCGACAGGTAAGGATCAAGCCGCCCCTGGCAAATGCCTTCCAGGGCGTGCTGGGTGTACGTCCGGCCCCGCATATCGCCCAGCCAGTATTCATAAGCCTTGTCTGTTTCCCCTTTGCGTATGTGGCGCAGAAAAGTCTCGTCCGTAACAATGACTTCGGCCGCCACGGTCTGGCCGGCAATGCCCAGGTGGTCACACTGGTCACA